>SKEH01000004.1_pt1 | contig 252837 bp, 285 predicted proteins | sample 4826571 | NCBI WGS metagenome assembly SKEH01 (sample SAMN11008814, study PRJNA524170) | human gut metagenome | biome: Human fecal sample; material: Feces; isolation source: fecal sample from pouch patient p29 | host: Homo sapiens | place: Israel: Tel-Aviv | collected 2016-09-14 | reverse complement strand
TCTTGTCGACGCTGTTCTCGATATTTAAACTCCTTCCCATTTAACAAGGTGCGACATGGATCCTAAGTTACTGAAAGCGGTATCGGCTACGATGCCTAAGTTTAATGAAACGATAGCTTCAGGTTTCCATCAACGAGAATTTGAGCAAATACATAAACGTTATGAATATCTTTTAAGAATGACGTTTGAACCCATTGAAAAGAAAGGAGTATGGTTTGTTGGCGTCAGGTCGGTACGACCTCATGAAATGTATAACGTCATCGCGAAGAACACACAGCAGAAAACCTTTGAAACAAACAAAGAAAGTCTTTATCCGGTTAAGCTCGTCTTTAAATACGGGATGGATAAAAACACTGCCAGGGAGATGGATCCTGTTTACGTACTCCTTCCGTTCTGTGATCGGTATGGGGATGTTTGGATCAGGGGAAGTCAATACAGCTTACAGATCGTCCTCGCTGACCGAGGATTGAGCGTCACTAAAGACGATCAGATCTTCGTAAGGCTCCTGGGATATAAATTCAAAGTAGGAACTGAGCAATATGAGTATACTCAGATCCACAATGAAATAAATCCTGTCAGGGAAACCAACCTTCCCATCAACCTTCCGGCTAATCGCTTCTATGTGGCCAGTGAAGCACGTCGTCCAAACCCAACTAAAACCCCCACCCCTTTATTGGCGTGGTATGTGTTTGCGGAGTATGGTTTTAGTGAAACCATGCGTAAGTTCGGGGAATGCGATTATGCGATAGGTGATCGTGATGCGATCATTCAGCAATATAGTGAAGATAAAGGTTGGAAGCTGTTTGGCAGTAAAGGATTGGCGATTGGTAAAAGTATCACACCATACGTGAATTGCGGGTTAGCTATAGCGGCTAAACCATTAAACGAAAAACGAAGAGGAGAAATACCTAACGTTGCACAACAGTATATTGCGGCATTGCTTTATCTGTGTGATGTTGGCGGAGAATTTATTGATTTGGATAAACTCGACGATAAATATTTTTGGCGTATGATGGTCGGGCACGCCAGTATTAAGGCCGGAGGAAATCTCACCCATTTGGAAAAACAGATGGCGGATCACTTCGATTCCATGAACGAAGGTTTAGACCAAACAAGTATCCAACGATTCGCTGAGCAACGAATCGTGGTTAAAGATCGTTATGAATTGTTTAATTACATCATAGCGAACCGGGCTGAAATCGTTAAGACTTCCGATAAAGCCAATATGTTACATAAAGAAATTAGTTCTAGTGAGTTCACATTAGACAAACTGATTACTGCGGCTAACCGCTTTAAACACGATGTCAAAAACACAACAGAACTCAACTATGAACGTGTTAAGTCATTCATGTCATCTCATTTCAAATTACGCGATATCGAATCGGCTGCTTGGGAATCTAACATGATCCAAGAAGCTACGCCGACAGATTGCCCTATCGCCGATTATGGCTTTGGGGTGATGTCTCAGGCGAAAGTATTCGGTCCTCGTAATAACGGGAGAAACAGTGACTTTAACCCTAACGATCCCGCTAACTGCATACATGGCTCTGTACCTTTTGTGATGAGTTTCCAACGGGTAACTAAACCCGACCCAAACGCTTGCGGATTCTTAGCCCCCTGCGTGTATTTGATCAACGACAAATACTTGGGACTCAGGCCAGAAGATGTGGAACTGTACGAAGCCACTGTGAGCAGACTTACTAAGTCTGAGGTTAAAATTAAATGAGCAGCATTCGCCCTACCAATCGCGGTAATGGAGTGAGTATTCCTAACGAAGATCCGAGCATGGGTAATGGCTTCGGTTCACTGGCTACAGGAATGCAACAAAATAGCATGTACGGTCAACCGCAACAAATGTTTGATCCGTCTGCGATGATGAAAATGATTTCAACAGGAGGCATGAGCAATAACCCAGCCTCCGGCGGTTGGGATTGGTCGAACGTAGATAGGCCGAAGAACCCTAATGCTGCATTCTTGGATGAGTTTTTAGGGCATCAGGAAGATGAACTCGAACACGCGTTGAAAATGGAAGCGCAGGCTTATGCAACTAAGTTCGCAGCGCGCATTATCAACGACATTAAAACTAGAAACACAAGCGGGTATTATAAGTTCTTCCTTAACGCTTATAATATCTTTGCACTGGTCCCTGACGCCCCTCCTATGATGTGTCCTATCAGGGGGCGGTTCATAGAGGTTATTAAGAATACCCAGGCGGCGCAGTTGCGTATCGCGGGTCGTGGTGTGACACTAGGTGGCCGCGATTTCGCTTTACAGATCATGGCTCAGAACCCACTCGATCAACGTCTGGTAGAAAACCTCTTCAGCACTGGTATTGCGAACGCCATGTTTTTAGAAATGGTTGATTGGTTTGCTAAAACGGCTGATGGCAGAGACGCATATAGCAAACTGACTAACGAACTTAAGTTGACATTGACTAAATTACCTAAGTTTATTACTTACGCAGGGGAATGCTTCCAGTTCTTTAATATGGACAGTCCGTATAATGAACTGAGTCCAGTCCCTAAAACTTCCCCAAACCCAGATCAGAACATGAGCCAGTATGTGGTCAGATCGACGTCAGGGAGTGGAGCGGAGTGGTTAGGGTTCCAGCATTCTACAGAATCTCAACAGCAGAAGGAGATCAGGGAAATCAACGAATGGGTAGCGAATAATCTTCGCCAACGCCAAGAGTACCAATACCAGCAAGCCCAGCAACAAACTCCCGACGCGGCATATTGGTGCGGCCAGCAGGCTCAGCAGCAGTATAGTTTTGGGGAACTTCATACTAAACGTGTTGATTTCGAAAACGTCAATCCCGATAACGTGGCGGATTTCTCTTTAGAGAACTTCAAACGCATCCCAGGGACCGATAAATACGTTGTTGATGAAACCACTTGGAGTTATTTCTCCAAGGCATTCAAACGGGCTTATCGTCCTTACGGGGAACTTTTTGCCGGAACATACGGGATAAGAGTCGTCAAGATCAATTTCGAGCTCAACGATGGTTGGGTGGACGATGTTCTGTTTATAGAAGGAGTGACTCCAGCCATGGCTTTAGCCAACCCAGCGATACTACTTCCGCATCTCGAGACTGACCAGCAAGGCAACGTGGTCATTGTCGATGAAGTGGTCCTACCAAAAGAGAAGGACGAAGAAACTGGCATTGAAATGGTTCCGTTACAGAAAGTTAAAGTGATGGAACACGCCCCGACAGCGGTTGTCGTTCCCGAGGTTGTCGCAGGTGATAGCTTCGGAAATATCGAGACTGTAATCGACACCATGTTCGATACCGTTAAACCGTCAACATCCGGATTATTCGGTGTTGCGATCCCGGTAGAGAACTGGAAACGTTTCTTCGTAGAAGACAGCACAATCGTAGAAGAAATCTACCTTCGTTTACCTTGGCTGATTAAAGGTAACGGTGGTGGGACTCCACCTACGTTCTTTGATTTCGTTTCCGAGATACAAAAGACGATGGATCATTACATCGGCTGTGATGAACTTCGTGGATTTGTTGAAACTCATATCACTGACACGGTTAACCGTTGGTTGGTGGATACGAGAGGTTACGGCGGCAATCGTGATGATCAATATCGCTTCAGAATTAATGGGATCTTCAGCAATCTCAGGAATCTGATTAATCACTTAGAGAACAACGACCCTGATACGTTCAGCGTTTTGGTTGATCCTAAACGGTTTAAGCGACTCTTCACTAAGTGTAAATTGTTTGCACCGCGTGAGACGCGTTCAGCGCTCTTGAATGGCGCTCTGCCGAGTTCTCCAACTCAGGCTGCGATAGCTAAGGAAAATGATAAGAAAGCTATGGTCGTCCTTACAGACGTCGTAGTGACCCGTATCGGTAATATCCTCGCCCCTAATACACAAAAGACTGTTATCAACGTAAAACGTTCAGCATTCCCAGAGATGTTCTCTTTAATCGAACGTTCGTTTGGGAAAGCTTCTGATTTGTTACCAGAAGGTGTTGAACAGGTATTGTCTTTTGTTAGTGACGATAGTCTTTGGACTTTCAACACATCAGGATTTGATTCTAATGTCGCTGTTATGCGTAAGGTGGTCAGAACCCAAGGTATGCTTAATTTTAAATTAATTGAATAACCCCACCATCCTAGAACCATTTAATCGATTAAGTTGTTTAACAGTAAGTAGTTAGTTTCGGATGTCCTCTTTAGCGGGAGGGCATCCCTCAATAACGATTTTTAATAAAAGGAATACGAAATGAAACGTCCAATTTTCAAAATTAGCGAACACGCGCAGTTATCGATTCCGCTCCTCATTGACGTTACAGAAAATGAAACAGAATGCGAATTTTTAGCTTATGGGTTGCACCCTTCCATGACCGGACCGTTCTCAGAGCGGTGTAAAGATCTAGTGGCGGAGAGTTTATATTTATCAGGGTACTGTGCCGAAATCATACCCCGCTCAAATGGAAGCGTTACGATAGATTATCACGCCATCACTAACGAGCAATACCTTAAATCTTTTAAACATTATTATGACTTATGGATATCGACAAATAAAAAATCTGTAATGGTAAACTTGAGATCGATGGTTGAGGTCGATACCTTTTTGAATTTAAGAGCGTTGTACGATCACCTCATAGGCATTTTGCCCTACCTGGAACCAAAAGGTTACAGGATGCAAACAAAGGAATATGTTAAGTTAGATAACTTATCTAAACTGAATCGCATTATACCCGTTGAGTCGTTATCGGCAATCCCCGATTACCAGGTCGTTCCTAAAATAGAGGTGCAAGAACGGATCGTGATGAGTTTTACTGACAAGTACGGTAATGCGATCACCATCACAGGGAACGATAGAGAAAAGATGATCGAACAGATAGAAAAATTAAAGTAATCGTCTTCCCTACCGCTCCTTAACGGGAGCGGTAGGGAGTAAGAAAGCTTTAATTTTTTAACATGAAGATTTTTATAAGTCGATATCATTAAGGTGTATAAACAACAAGTATTTTAATTCTTATTCACTAAAGAGGTTCAAAATGGAAATTCGTAAAGACATGATCAATGAAATCGCTGCTCGTATCATCTCTGGTTGCAACGACGTGGAAGCCAGTGTCCGCGAAAAGCTGCTGCGCAATTTGGTTAATGGTGAGATCTGGCAGTTCGAGCTCAATGAAACTGAGCAAGCGGAACTGATCGCGATCGTAAGTAAAGAGTTCGGTATTTCCGATCTGGTCTACGTCGAACCGCAGAAAAACATTTCTGAAGAAGATGTCGCCAAAGTCGCCGCTAGCGTTAACGCGCGTGCTGAACACAAATACCTGAATCTGCGAAATGCGATGGCAGTGGGTGCTGTTCTCGGTGCCGGCGCAGCCATCTTAAAAGAAGGTGCGAACGTGATTAATGCCGGTGCTGGTGTGGTCGGCGCTGCTGTTTCTTACGGCGTGGGTTATCTGGCTGACAAGAAACAGATCGGTATGGGTAATCAGTACGCTGATGTCGCGGCAGGTATTGTTGCCGGTGGCGTTATCGGTGGCGGCGCTGTATTTGGCGCGGGGTTTGTCGCCAAACGTTTCTTCAGCAATGAAGAAGTTGAAGTTGTTGCAGAGTAATAAACACATCTGAAATATCCGATGCATCTTAAATTAAACTATCAATAGTAAGGAAATACGATCATGAAAAAAGAAAACATTGAACTGACTGCCGCTGAACTCGACGAAGCTAAAGCAATGCTGGCTGTTGATGCAGAAACTTCTCTGTTCGACGACATCTGTGAAAAACTCGGCGGCTACGTAGCTACCGACAAACAGAAAAGCCACGTGAAAGCCGCAGTGATCGGTGGTGTCATCGGCACTGCCCTGAGCATGGCGACCAAACCATCTGTCGGCGCGCTGATCGGCGGCGTGGTTGGTACCGCAGGCGGTGCTTATGTCGGTAGTCGTCTCTCCGATGATCTGGGCGATCATTTCATTGACAAACTGCTCACCGCCGATATCGGCTTCCTGTGCAGTACCATCGGGGCGTCCATCGGTGGCGCGTTAACCCCGAGCAAAGTCGAAACGAACTAAATCATCCAGTTCGTTTAAGTGCAGTTAAATTTTAGGCAACTCAACATCAAAACATAAGAGGTAATATCATGGATATGGCAAACAAACCTGCAGTTAACAAAGCTACCTTGTCAGAAGAAGAAATTCTGAAAATGCTGGCTGGTCACAAATCCACCGATGCCAACTATCGCGTTGGTCGAATCGCTGGTGTGCTGGGCGCGGTCGTCGGCGGCGCACATCGCACTATCACTCAAGGCATCAAACCGTCAACTGTCGTCGGCGCAGTCGTCGGCGGATTAGTTGGATACAAAACCGGCAAACTTGCGGACGGCTTCAGTGGCCTGACGGGAACGCATTCCCCGATCGCAGATGTCGGCGCATTCACGGCAGGTTACGGCGTGACTCTGGGCATGAGCGCCCTGGCGGCCACCTTCGATCAGTACATCACACCGCTGTACGAATCAGAAGAAGAAACCGAAGAATAAGAAAGTTAACTCCTCTACCCTTACGGGTAGAGGAGTTACTTAATTACTTATTTTTTTACTCTGGAAGGGTGTCATCAACTTGGAAGTCGTCTTTCTTATTGCCGTCTTCTTCTGTCTCTGTTTCTTCCTCGGTTTGGTTTTCTTCTTTGGAAGTATCTGTTTCCGTCTCCTCTTCCTCAGTAGTTCCCTCTTCCCCAGGCAAATCTTCCTCTATCGAGAAATCGTCGTCTGTCTGAGTTCCCTCTTCAGGGATACCCTCATCAGCAGGTGGGGTGCCGAACTCATCCGCCGGAGGCTGTTCCGCAGGCATAATCTTTTCCAAACGTTTAGCCAGACGATCGGTCTCTTTATTCCAGACCTTCATGAACTGTTCTAAGAACATCCCACTGTTGTCTACATACTGAGATATGTTGTGGATTAACGAATAGATTCCACCCTCTTTACCCTTGTTACCGATAAGATCGAACGGCATAGGGAGGTTGAATCGATCATAGAGCTCGATCAGATAAGTGCTGCGAATAATGGATTTGGCTTTCTCAATATCCAGACCGCCGTTAGCGTCAACCTTGTTCATGATCTGTTCAATCAGACCGGAAGTCCCTGACATTTCAACCCACGCGTTTACAAACTGATTGACGGTATCGATTTTATCTTTCAGTTTAGTCACCGATTCCTGAGTGGCCGGTGTCGGTAAAGTCACAGTGAGGTTGTTGATAAAGTCAGCCAGGATAACTTCAACGATGTGCTCGTTAGTTCCCTCTATCTCTTCGCCGTTATCAGGTTTCCACAACGATTTGTTCTCGTTAATGGTGTCGACCAAACGATTCAACATAACCTGGTTAACCAACATATCCTTACGTTCGATCTCAGCAACAAAGTCGCCCAATACCTTCTGCCAGATCAATGTTTGGTTGCGGAGCATTTCCTGCTCGGCCAATGCCTCGACCTGGAAGTTGGTTCCTTCTTCTTTATCGTCCAACCAGGTACGTTGGAGTTTAAAAGTGGAGGCGATGTTGTTGAGGAGGTTCTGCCTTGAGGTTTCGTCGATAGCTTTAAAGTTACCGCGTTCAACCGGTTCCAGGGTTATCTTGGGTCCGACCATCCACGGGTTACCGTTACTATTAACCTCAACGATCAGGGATTGAGTCTTCATTGCTTCAACAATGTCGGGTACTGAAACAGTACCGGAGTTTACCACGTTGTGAAGCGTTGGGTTTACCCTGAAGAACTGAGCCCTGGCCATAGCAATGGTTCCATCCGGATCAACGTCGTCTTCTTCCAGATCAACCACTAAACGCTGACGAGTTTGAGCCTGATCCAAGTTAGCCAGAATGTCAGCGGTATCCAACGCCGCCAGGCGACCGATATGGAGTTTAGCCTGGTTGGTTAAAGAAGAACCAATACCAAAGCTATTGTAGTCAAACGCGACGTAGGTGAAGTACTCTGCCGGGATGTAAAGAACCCGAACACCCTGCTGCTTGAAAGAACGAGCCAGGAAGATCTTCAGGTTAGCTTCAACCAATTCGACAGAAATATTTTTCCCACTCACGCCAGAAGCAATAGCCTGAATAAGGGATTTCTCTATTTGATCTTTCGATAACAGGGCGAACTCTGACATATCGAAGTCACAATCAGCACCTTGCTGAACTTTCTTCAAATTAGCGATAAGTGCGTTAGTCCCACCCGTTTTATTGGGGGTATCGATTTTATCATTTTGTCCCTTGGAGGACTGATAGAAGTTAAAGTCCCTCGTGCTTTTTAAGAACTCCCCATTTGACGGATCAAGTAGGGCAAAGCCACCGATCAATTTAGTTCGGTCGCCTTCCATATGAACAGGAATAAACGCTTCACTTGGGATATGATACCGCAAAGGTATTCCATAAACAGAAGTGTCGTAAACCCCAGGACTCCGAATACTAATAGTCTGTCGATGCGGATAGCTTCGATGCGGATAAATTTCGTTTTGAAGGACTTCTAGCTGACTCTCTGGCAAAATCTGAGTTTTAGTATCAGCGTTAGGTGTCCCGTTCTTACGTTTAGCCTTAGAGTCGTCAGGCTCCTTATTCGACTTCTTAGGATCTTCCTTTTTCTTATCCTTGGTCGCCGTAGTCTCTTCTTCCTCTACCTCGGCTTTTTTCTCTAGGCGAGATTTAATAAGGGAAGCGAGATCTTCTGTCCCACCGATGTCATTAACGATCTTCTTCGTTAAAACCTGATTCACGGAACGAAGAGCCAGAACCGCCGGGTTGTCAGTCAAGGTAATCCCGAACCCCTCCCCTTCATCATTCTCGATCAATTCGAATTCAGTTGAGGCATCTGGGGTGGAGTGACTAAACAAAGCCTCTAGCCCATGAACGACGTTATTGAGCTGTTTAGGACCCCTCACCAATCCTTTGTTGATAGCGAGAAACTTACCGTCCACATTTTTAAATTGTTTCTCAATCTCTGGTTTTATCTGAGCGTTAATGTAACTTTCGTTACCTGTCACTCCGTCTTCCCCGAACTGCTGACCATTGATAAGGTGATCCAACGCAGGTCTAGAGATGTTCAAAAGCACGTAGGATCCTGTGCCGAATAACCCATCTTTGATGAACTCCGGTAACAGCTTCTCGATTTTATAGTCGCTGGTATAGTAGGTTTCCGTCTTACGGAGCAACTCTTCATGCAGCTTAGTATTTTTAAATTGAGACCGCAAAGTATCGTGAGTAAGGATCCTTTCCTGTAATCCGTTCGGGTAGAGGAGAAGCGTCTTCCAGATTAATTCCGCGCGCGAAACATAAGGTGTGATTTCCCTTAAGTCAGTTGCCGCATTGATATTGCTGGCAATGATATCGCTGATCTTTTTTAATTTGGAAGGCTGGACTTTACGTTCTTTCTCATCCGTATTTCTGGTATGATCTCTCTCGTCCCGAACGAGGTTCCGAACGACGCTTTTTAACGAGGGGCTGATATTGTTTAAATTACCCCTGAGTTTGGTTTGATCGAGGTAATCATATCCTCGGGTTGAACGCGTTCTATTCATAAATGTAGACTCTTAGAGAAGACTCATGGAAAATATTGATTTTAATGCGTATGTGGCGGATACGATAAGTTTGGTCAGAACCATGGTCGTCAAATGTGAAGCCATAGCGACTATAGATAACTCGTTGCTGACCTCCGCTGGTTACCCCGTCAGTGACGATAAACGCACTTGGCGGTACTACCTTAACTTAAACGGCCAATATCACGCTGCTGATGTAAAGATGTACGTGTCCTCACTGGATACGGGTGAAGAGATTCTTTTTAGTAAAGAATCGTTAGAAGAACACCTTATTACTAAAAAGGCGTATCTTTCTTCCGGTTATTGGTATAACCGATTGGTAACTGATTATCCCGCGCAACGAGAGCTAATAAATGGGATATTGGATCCTATCGCGTTAGATGACGCCATTGGAGCCAAGAACTATAAAATCCTTCGGTATAACGAAGACTTAGTTTTGTGGAATGAAGATCAGGTTATTCCGAGACTCCAGGATTGGATTGACGCGTTCTGTCATCAGCATTTCGGGACAGAATACTTTTACACAGATAACTTAATGCTCCCAGTAGTATTGGCTACGCTGTACGGATTAATGCCAGGGGCGTTAATGACGATCCGTGAAGAGGCCATAGGAACGAGGTACGTTCACGACTTCCATATCTGGGGGCGGTTAAATTCCTACGGTGATTTCACTCAGTATAAAAATGTGCTGAATGGGGTTCAGACTCTTTGGCTTTATCGCAATATTGAATGGTTGGCGGATAATGCCGGGAAGAACTACACACTCGGCTTGCTCATTCAAAATCTGCTGACGGTAAGAGGGATACCTATCGCTGAGTTCGAGGTAACCTACAATACTGAAAATCAAATTGAAGATCTATCTCCAACGGTCGCCTTCATTAAGAACAACTTAAACTTACTCGATCGATATACCGACAAGCACAAAATTTATACTGCGGAAGAAATCATCGATAAAGAATCTCTTTTGGCTAAAGATAATCCGGCTCAACAAGAAATATATCTGGATGACATCAAAGCCAAGGGTAAGTTCGCGTTATTCTCCAGCATCCCGTCCAAGTTACTGGAATCGGAAATGGAGGACTATACCACTCGTCATGCTATTACGCTGATGAACTCCGCATACCACCATTGGGTTTATCTTGTTAAGAACGGTTATTACAACGCCGTGATTGACGTCCCTAACCCTAAAGAGGCGACTACCTTCAGATTGACCGTTAAAGAAGGCTTGATACTCTGGACGTATCTGACCAGAAGGATACGTGGCGAAGATCTCTCTTTAATGGAAGGTGTTTTTTATCAGAACGTATTAAAGATCACCCCGCCCACTTATTCCGAGTTAAGGGAAAAGGGTTCAAATTCCTTTTTATACGATTACCAGATAAAAGACGCCATCGAACTTCACGTCCCGTACGAAAAGATAATTTCTACTGATGCTTTTTATCAAAAAGCAAAAGAGAATTATTTGCTGGCTTGGAAATACCAAAAGTTCTACGCTCAGTACCACGATCAGTTCCGTCAGGCGGTAGTTAAAAACGTAACGGACTCTTTCTTTGAGCGGGGCAAATGGGATATCAAAAGTGAAGTAACCTCTTTTGATACCTGGCTGGCTAACAAGGAATTGGATTTCTCTAATTATACTGACGATGAGTTATTAGGGTTGGCTTGGGATACGTTCTCGTTAGCAACTGGCTGGGATAGTTCAAACGTAACGTTACGCACGCTGCAATCTAGTCTTATTAAACTGATGCTGGAGCTTTCTAGCTACACCATCCACGTTTACACGACTATTGACGACGGTAATAATACTATTGAAGCAGGTTCCCGTATAGATTTGGGGATCCGTAAAGATTCCTTCACCTCTACTATGGACAGTAGAGCGGTTCTGCTTCCGGCCATGTTGCACGTCGTCCCTAATATCGATATGAAAGGGAAAACAACATCTATCGTTGATTTTAATACTTACGGTGGTGTTGACACAGGGTCTGTTGGCGAAGCCACGTTACCTCTCGATCCCGAGTTAGTAGAGAATACAACAAGGAAATCCTCTTCCTACGGATTACTCCCCATGTTCTTTACACTCACTAACTCGGAATGATAAAAATGACTAATACACAGCAATGGCCTATCAATCTCGTTAAAAACGAATACTTCAAAGACAACGGAATACGTGGAGAAAGATTACAGCAACTCATCTCCTTTATTCCGTTAGGCAGGACCGAAGAAGGCAATTATCTTTATGAGGTCACCAAATCAGGAAGCTGTCCGAATACTGAACAGTGGGAATTAGAACGATACGATCTTTCTTTTATCTCAAGAAAACATCTGATAAGTGATAGCGAAACCGTAAATCATTTGAACACACTAATACCTTTTATTAGTAAGGCGACGGGCTATCACTTATTACCGGGTGACATCGGTGAGGTGACCTTTCATAAAACATACTGGATTATCGACGTAGCGAGAGACTCGTTGAGATTCACCGGCTCTTTCTCAATCATGAAGAAATAAGGATTTATTCAATGGCAACTGACACTCAACAATCTTCCAACTCCAGACTGCCCAGTCAGATTGTTACCGCAACAGCATTTGGTGTGAAGATCGCGATCGCCGCTATTACCAAACAAAACGTGGAAGTCGAACAATACACCACGCTCAACGAAATACATTCCGTCCTGGCCGATGAAAGTTTGGGTGTAAAATCCGGTTCTGACTTTACCCTGAAGTATTATGGGTTGGGTGTTAAGGGCTCTCAATTCATTGGTAATGACCCCAACGGCATCGCTCGTATGTTGGTTAACCAACATCAGCCGATCGACTGTAACGCGTTCTATCCCATTCCACTGGTCGTAAGAGAGCTCTCTGATGACCTCACCGCGGATCAACGTGCTAGTTACCGTATGCGCGTTGTTTTTACTAAAGATAACGTAACTTACGTCGCTTACTATCTGCGGGTTATCAGCTTTGCGGCGTTCAGTCCGTCGATTGTAAAAATCACGAAGGATCCTACAACGGGTAACGAAGATCCCGATATTTACGTTCCGACCTCTGACTATCAGCACCCGACCCCGATCACGCCTAATAGCGACGGCACCGTTCCGCTTTCCAATCAGTATGTTTCGGCAACGGGTAAACTGGATCTCAGTATCGATGCTTCAGGTCTGGCTGAACTTCGCAACGCCTGTTCAATTATGTTCGGCGATGAGTCTTACGCCGCACCTAATGAATATTACGTTTGCACCGGTATCGATACCCCGAGTTCTGGTCAGACGTCCGGTTCCATTAATGTTTCCTATACAGAAGCTGTCAGCGCGATCATCGCTTACTTCATTACGGAAACTCATCCTCGCGATGCTAATGCGAACGGCGCAATTGAAATGTTCTTTGATATCGGAGCAAGCGCCCCGTTGTTGCTGGCTTCTAGCTAAGGAGAAACATCATGCTCTTTAAAGAGTTATCTCCTACCGGGGGCGTTCTTCAACTCCCTAAGTTAGTCGTTGGTAAGTTATCCACGGATTACTTTGAGACCATTACCGATTTTTATGAAGTCGTTCTGGATCAAAGTGTTTACAAAGTTTCCCAGGTTTATCTCGGCAGTGACGGCAAACCTAAACTCGAACTCGTCCCCAATGAAATTAATGTGTTTAACGACATACTTTATTTCACTGGTAAAGGGGTGACGGGATTAACTTCTCAAGATGTCGTTACCACTATCGCTAACCCTATGCAGACAGTTGCTGATGCGTTTTTGGATCAGTCCCCTGTTTGGGTGCCGGCTATAGAAGAACTGAGTTTCTTTTCTAATATCGAACTTAATACGCCACGTGACATCTTTACCGTGACCGATCAATATCCCCGTAAACTCGCTAATTTGTTGAGCGGGGGAAGGAATCACGTGAAGTGGGGTGTGGGGTCTTTGAACGAGTATTCCACTGCGGGATTCTCTTTACTGTATTACGGTGATGTGAGTAACGCGCCATCGTCTTACGCTTATCCGCCTGCTGCTAAAACAATTGCTATTGTTTCGCTTAATTCAGGCAATAACAAAGGAATGGTAATGCTGTGCTCGGACAAAAAGATCGAATAAGAGAAAAAACGATTATTCGGATTATCGGGACCGACCCCAGTACAACGCACATGGGTAATGCCGTTATTGACGTCAACATTACGGAAACTCAAAAATTCCAATTACGTTACGTCAATACGGTTATCGGTGACAAGGTCGATTTTTACGAGAAGCTGAACTACGCTGAGAGACCCGTTACCAAACGCACATTGGGGATGTCAAGATCGTATAAAGACCTCTTAGAGATCTTTGAGCCTGACATCGCCATTTGCGAGGATAACTTCTTAGGGGCTTCTGCGGATACGTATAAACGATTAGTTGAAACCGTTTCTATGTTGCGCGATACTGTTAAAGAGCACAGTAAATCACTGTTCTTTATGAGCGTTCTCCCTAATCTTGCTAAGGCCATTGTTGGAGCCAATTTTAAAGGTACTCAAAAAGAAGACGTGCTGAAGGGTTTAAAGAACTATCCGCACTTAGATCTTAACGGTATCGATCTTGACACCCTCGATGACCACAGCGTTGACAGTATCGTTATCGCATTATATCTTTGTGAAATGGTCGCAAAAGACTATAAGGTATTTCCTCATGACTGAACAAAAAGCACAGGGGGAAGAGGCCACAGAAGAAGATCCGCTGCTCGAAGTTGAGCATCCTCAGGGATTAGAGGGAAAGGTATTCGGTAAATGGACCGTAAGGTTGCGCAATATCTGTGGTGTTGTCGCTTGCCTTTCGGTTTGTTATAACGCCATTAATTATACCGATACCATAAAGAAAGCGGTTCTAGCAGGATATGGTTATCCTGACAGGACCAGCTTGGGGATCGTTTTTATCGGGCCGATCGTCATCGCTCTCGTTTTCATGAACGCCAGCAAAATTTTGCAGGTTATCATGAAGATCCCTAGTGTAGCCGAAAAACTACGAAAAGGGACGATCGGGATCCTGACTCGTCCTGGAGATAATCCACCGCCTCCACCACCCCCACAAAACTAAGAAAGTTATACTCCTCCTACCCTAGGGTAGGAGGAGTATATTTATTTTATTATTATTTTTGCTCGGTAGTCGTCGAGGAAGTGACTTTTGTTACAACAGATTTAGTTGCTGCTTTGGCTTTGGTCATTAGGAATTTAGGATCAAAGACATTGACCGTTCCTGAAGCCTGATCGACAATTTGATCAATGTTGCCGAGTAGGCCTTTGATGGCAACTTGCGAAGCATAAACCAAATCGTTGGCGTTATCTAAATCCCTCGTAGTCGTAATAAGTTTTAAACGAGTGAGCTTGTAGCATCTAACATAGTCAGTATTCTGATCCAAGCAATCATTTGCCTTAAGCCATTCATCGAGTACGATGAGTTGACTAATAGGCTCTACCGGATTATCAGAAACGAGTTCCTTTGGGACGGTATGGGCGGCTTCTTTCAATTGCTGAAGATTGATTCCCATGCTACTGACTTGAGCGGCTTGAGCCTCCACCTGAAGTTTGGTGTTGGCTTCGCTGACTGTGGTCTTGTGGCTGCACCCCGTCACTAAGATCATCAGCGCCGTAACGGCTAAGCATTTCATTATACGTTTTTTCACGATCTTGACCTCGACGATCTAACATAAGAGCAAGTTGAGCGTTAAGTTTAGTTTGGCTGGCTGTGGAGATCTCGATAGCCTCCCGTAAACTCTTCATTTGGTCAGTGATTTTTGCCATCTGACCCACAGTTTCTTGATCGACCGTATCCTTAGGGAAAAACCGATTAACCCCAAGAATAATCATGATGACCAATAATAATAAAATAACGATCCCATCTTTAACTACACTTCCGACATTATCTTTAGTAATAACCGACATGACGAATACCTCTAAACTAGAGCATGGATTTTGAACACAAAGCCAGTCACAAGGTCATCGCTAAAGTAACGGTTACGGAAAGCATGATAGAGATCCCCCCCGTTATCGACGCCCGTGAGGCCATTAACGTAATCCGGGGTTAACCGGATATCGGTACTCCACAGCATTTGATTACCACCTCTTTTAGAAATATAAGAGGGGAACAGGCCGTTGCTCAACATAAGAGGATGAGCGTAGGTGTCGTTAACCAAGAAGACTGTAGGGTAGCGATAGGTGATCAGTGGGGTTATCGTAATCCCGAAGTCTGGATTATCAAACACCACAAAGAAACTGTTTTGATTTAAAAGAAGTGCTTTAAACGTTTCCGCAGTATAAAGCTTATCTTTAGCAATGACTTTACGTTCCTTAGGATAAAGGTTACTTAAGTCAACGTAATTAAGAGATTCGAAAATTCGCTCGGGCCATTTATAATGACGGTAGTCGATACGTAATCTTTTCTCGCCCGTTCTTGTAACCAGAGGAGAACCCGTGACTAATCTTCCAGCGATAACTAACCAAACCTTCTTATCTTTGATAGGAACGTCTAGTTCGACTTCTAAACCAGTGAATCCATCTTCGTCAATGAACTTTATCATGTCTTCGGTAAATGGACGTGTCTCTAAAGCAGACACTTTGGAGAAGTCATAGATATCAACGTGACTACTATCATTAATGCGGTAATTCTTCCCACCGTTTAAAAGATAGATCCCGTCGTCTCTACTTATTCCTCTAATGAAATGCCCGTTGAGATTAAAAAGACATTTCGTGATAAGGTCGTCATATTTGCGCGTTGTTACGATAGTCGTTAGTAACAGATCCGGAGCTTCACTAACACTAACCAGCGCTTGACGGTCGGCAGACAACAGATGATTAGCCGGAGCGATACGATACCCGCTTAATTGGGCATCACCACGTTGAACATAAACCAACTTCTCTCCCGGGAGTTCCGAAGAGAGAGTAAGAGGATCGTTCTCTTTTGTCAGCAGCCAGGCTTCAATGGTCCCATCGAAAGTTTGAAATTCATACTGATAGTCAAAGGCGTTCAGACAAAGTTGTTTACCTACTAATTCGTCGAGAATAACTATTCGTAATTTACTGTAGGTTTTGAAGTACTGATTGGTCTTTAAAGTACTTAAATCTACAACGGCTTCCCCAGCGTGCCCTGTGAGAGCAACGCCTACGGCTCGTACATACTGATAAGACATAGCGCCCTCTTCCGGAATTCTATGGTTCATTATTTAAATTCATTCATAGGATCGGGCCGCTTAGCGTGGCGAGGTCTTCTAACCGCCAAACAGGATTCGATATGTCAGAATATTTATATCCTTGGAATCCCTTCCAAGATGATGATGACGCCCGTATCACTGGAGAGCTCGCGAGTGTACCCGGGGGAACCCGTGTGCTGGTCGTTCCTAGAGCCGCTCCTTTCTTTTCCGAAAACTTAACTATTGTCAATTCGGATACTAATACCCCGCTGGTATTAGGTGAAGACTACGTCTTCAGTTATCCGTTTATGGATTTTATCAAGAATTATTCCAAAAACGTTTATGGTGGGATAATCCTTCTCAAAGCAACTACTGCTTTGAACATCTCAATAAGTTATGACACCATCGGCGGACCGTTCGTTTTAGATGATGTTGCGTACGCTGAAGCTGTGGCTAACATCATCTCTTCCGGGAGATTAGCGGATTGGAGTCAGGTCGTTAACCTGCCTTCTGGTTTCCCACCCGATCCCCATGACCATCCTGAAAGTCAGACTTATAACTATAACGAGTTCATGGCTAACCTCACTCTGTTGATTGAGGCGATGAACAATGAAACGAATAACCCAACTGTCCAGACCCTGCTGACGCAGCACAGTGCCGATAACTTAAGAATCGCGCATCCCAACGGCGAGCCAGAGGATGTGGGATTAAGCAATCTTCACGATTACCCGGTGGCTCAAGAAAGTGATTTCGACGGTAATTCCAACCAGTTATATATGGTCCTGGGTATTACGAAGAAACTCATCGATAAAATGCTGGCTGAGTTCTTGAACGGATCGTTACCTGCTGATTTCGAAGAAACGGTTCAAGAAATCTACGATCAAATGAACTCTTACTTGCAGCAAACGGCTACGCTCGCTGGGCAAGTTGATAACAAGCTGTCGAACACCATCAACGGTTTGGAAACCTTCGATAATGGTGCGACGCTGAAGTCAACCAAGGATATGTTATTCCATACCGCAACTAACAGTTGGTACTATTGGGGTGGGACTTATCCTACCGGCGGTTACGTTGTCAGCGGCGGGGCTTCCCCTTACGATGCTTCAGGTAATCTGATAGCCGGTTGGAAAGTGGCTGGCGCAGTTGAGCTTGAAACCAGACTCTCTTCGAAAACCATCGGCCAGGGCGGGGATATCGTAGGTTACACGGCAGTAGCTGGGGCAATAGCCCGTACTGTGAATGACCGACTCCGGGATACGATTAGTGTAAGAGACTATTATCAAAGTAGTGATAATGGTAACTGGGCCTTGGCTTATAACCGGGCTAAAGCAGTCAACCCTAAAGTTTGGTTCCCGAGATCCGATTCTGCGTATATCGTTACTTCAACGTTAGCTCTGTCCGCTGGGGGTGGGATATACTCAAACGGTGCAACTATAAGCTCTCCTCCTGCAGCTGACGCCACGGGTACAGCGCTGATAAAGGTTATTTCGGCGACAAGTGTTTCCGACATCGAGCTAAGTGGGATAACTATCGATGGTGGGGTTAACGAAACACTGACGTCTAAAAACTACACTCGGCCTGTTCAGATGACCGGGTGCACCAATATTCGGTTTAGGAACGTCAGGATCGTAAACAATCCGGATTGGAGTTTTTCACTAGAATCGTGTAAACAGATCATTATTGACAATTACTATCAACGTTCTTTCGTCTATGCCAACAGCGCTACGACTACATCGTTAGCGGGTGGTCGAGACGGAGGTCACTTGATGGACTGTGTCGACGCAACATTAACGAATCTGGATATCGAGTCTGGTGACGATTGCATTGGGATCACATCTAAACTTTCCGGCTGTGCCAACATCACAGTGAGAGGGCTTAAAGGAAGCTCGGTTATCGCCAGCCTCCTCATTTATAACGAAGAACAGGACGCTTCACTGAATTATTATTCGCAACCTTGTTCTCGTTTAAAATTCTCCGAGATCCATGTAAAAGATGGAGCTAACTGTCGCAACATCGTTCGAGTTAAGAAATACGGCTCTACTTCTGTCATTAACGATGTCTCGATAACGGGAGTAAGCGGGAAAGCCAATAACAGTTACGGTGTATGGGTGGGTGGTGTTAATAACGTTTACCTCAACGATATTAACGTCGAATCAACTCAGGTTCATGGTGCGTATATTGAGAACTGCTCAAGAGTAAGAGGTAACGTAAAAGCGAAAGCCAACGTTTCCACTTACCACGGCGTTATCGTGTACAACTCCAACAACTGTGACCTGAGACTGGATTCCGATCAATCGGCCGGGTACGGTATCTATCTCGATACTGTGAGTTATTCCGTCATTAAACCGTATTCTTATAACTGCGGCGCCGGATTGTTCTCTACCTCGGCAGGTGGCGGGTGTAGGATGGTGAACTGTACTAATGTAAACTTACCGGAAGGTAATCTCTACGGCACAACCACAGTATCCTATTATGGTTTGAACTACTCCACTGGCAACACCGGATGTACGTTTGGTCTAGATCTGATGTTCTACGGTCTGGTTCCGTCCACCCGTCTCCCTACGGCTCATTACCTTAAAACCCCAGCGGTCAGTCTTAAGTTTAAGGAAGATTCCGCGGGAACGTTGTCGGTTTATTCCAACATCGGATGTACGTTAACCAGAAACGCGGCGGGTAACTACACGGTTGCTTTTTCAAGTAACATGAACTCAACTGGATTCCAATGGGTTCTAGAAGCCTATCACAACGGCGCACGTAGGACAGTTCAATTGTCCTCAGCGGTGACTGTCGGTGGATTTAGTTTCTTAACCCAGGACGCAGCGGGAACAACGACTTACGCCGATCACGTCAGTCTGGTCGCCTGGAACACCTAAGGAAAAGATATGCCTGTTACAGCAGTACTTGCCGCCACTGTTAATCTCACTACTCTGAAAGATAAGAGCTTGGAAAATGAGGTTCTCCAAACCATTAAAGAAAGAATGGCTTACGAGAAACCAGACATTGAACTGACCTTATCTAAAGATGACAGTGTTGTTAACAGTTACACCTTTGTTAGTGGTGACGCCCTAACCGTTTCCGATGATTTCAGTTTTGTTTTTAACGGGATCGTCGCGGACGTAATCAGCAACGTTAACTGAGTAACCTAATAAGGTAGGGGAGGGCATCAGCCCTCCCCTACCTAGTCGATTTTATGATTCAGGCTTAATATTCGTGGAGTGTGATACTCACTCCATCACGAGGTGAGATCAATGAACTATCCTAATATTCCCGAATACCGTTTGGATATCACGGGGAAGAACCCAGAAAACTTGATTCCTTTCGAGCATCTTCAAAGGGAAGATAATGATCGAAAAATGATCGTCGTCCCACGTCACGCTCCCTTCTTTATCGACAGCGTGATTTTGAGCTTCCCTGACGGCACCCCAATGGTTTACGGAACCCATTATGAATTCTTCAACATCATGGGTGAGCTTTCCAGAAGAACCGGTAAAGCGGTCGGTTGTTTTATTCGCATTTTGGATAAAACCATAACTCGGTTTAACGCCCGCTATCAAACAGTAGGTTCGGTATCTCTCTTTGATAAGAGTTTCCTGGATCTTTATAATACCGTCATAGACGATGAGCGAGCTGTTTGGTTCGACGATATTGCCAACAAACCTATATTGTTTGATCCAGAACAGCATGGTCATGACGTCAGGTACGGCGTATACGCATTTAAAGACCTCGCAGATGCTTTCGAGCAGATGGTCGCCAACACCGTAGGTGGGGAAGGTTATCACCCCCCGTACGAAGAATTCTTTGTTCAGCGTATCAACAACGCTATCAGTTACCTTTCACAAGTACAGAGTCGTTGCATCGAACTCATTAACGAACACGCCAGTAACAAGATCAACGTGCATGGGATCGATAATGTTAAAGTGGGATTGGGTAACGTTGATAACATCGGGACTTATACTTCCGATAATTGGGGAGATCCTATCGATGATAAACATCGTATAACCCCAGGGTATCTGAAAAAGTTAGCTGAAAACACCACTGTGGATCTCAGTAACTTGGTCCAACCCGGCGTTCTCCCAATTGCTCGTTACGGTGAAAACTTTTACATCCCTCCGGTCATCGATGGATCTTTTAAAGGTGTCGGTACCAGACAGCCTTGGCGAGTGGCCTGTTTAGAAAGAAACGGTTATTTAGTAGCAATAGGTAATTACAAGGATGTCAATACAGACGTGTTGATGTACATGTATAACAAAACCCCGTTTGTTTCCCCGGCCAATTCTGCTAACTGGATAAATACACGTTACGAATATAGACCCACTCGTGCCGTCGAAGACAACGTTAAACTCACTACGGTTATTAAAGGCGGCGATTACCGTTGGATGATCGTAGGTAACGACCAAACCAACAAGTGGTATGTGGTTAACTGCAATTCCACATTCAATCCGGTGAGTCATGTTCTCACGCCAATTAGTAATGTGGACTTTTTCTCCAACATTAGTCATATTCGAATGGCTGTTTGTGGAGAGAGCATCTATCTGTTCAAGATTGCAGACACTCAAGCGGATGGACGTAAATATGTGACGATGAGGAAGATCGACGTAAGCTCTGTTGATGTTAACACAGAGAGTGTCGCTCTGACCACACCTTCGCTTATTTACACCGATTCATCTAACGCCAGTAAGTCATCCACTGCCGGGGTTTTCGATCCTTTTGTTGTTACCAAAGACGGGTCGAATAAAGTCACTAAAGTACTGGGTAGTTTTAGCCCAGTGCTGGACTATATTCAGATGGAAAGGGATATTCATATTGAAATGATACCTGATCCAACTAACCCCACCGTGAGTTATATGCGTTGGTGGACTCCCTGCATGCACCATCTGGGGACTAAGACGGTGACGACGACTTACTCTCCATCGTGGAAATTACAGGAGAGTGGTGGGTTTACAACGATGACGTGGACAAAGGGACTGGGGTCCGCTACGATGAACATCACCGCGTGGGATTTAAATTACGCGCCGTGGATGGGTAATCAAAACACAGCGAATACCGCCTTCTTCCAACAAACCTCATCGTGGTTCCACTCCCCGGCAATGGGTAATGGGTTCACTGGTTCTTCTTCAATACTGTCCAATGATGCGAGGTTCTCGTGTGCATCGACTCACTGGAACTTCTTCCCGTTATTGACAGCAACGAGTATGTCGGACTTCTTTACGTCTAGCGATCCTTCCACATTTACGACTGCCGATCCGGCAATAACAAATATGGATGTTAATGAGGCTGGCGGATATAACCTGAGAACCCTGCAATGTGGGATTACCAACACCACTGTGTACGGTTCAGCTCCCGCTTCCAGCTGTCATTCCACTTTACCCTTTACTGAGGCGAATAACTCGATAACGCACTATGAACTTATTAAGTCTGAAGTCAACGACGATACCTTCGTCCATACGGCCAAATTGAGAACGGGTGACAGAACAACGGCTTCGGTATACGACGCTAACACTTATTACCATATGAGTTACACCAACGACATTTATAAGACCAACATCCCTCCAAGGGGAGTACGGGTCTCTTACGTTGATGAAATGAATGCGGCTAATAAGGGAGAGACGTTCTTCTCGGTGACTGGCGGGACGGTTTATAGTCTAGGTACCGGGCTTCAGGATAATCTGTTAACTCACTCTTTCACTACGACCAGAGATTCTTCTACCAGGACGTTGTCGTTTAATCCATCTCTGTATGTTCAAATCACCAATGCTTTGGTTTTGTCGTTAGTGACGGCGAACTTCCCAAATGCGGCAGCCTACTATCAGAAAGCTTGGACTTTATTATGGGTTCCGGGGAAGGAGAGTATTATCGCTCCTATGCTGATCGTAGAGTGGATGGGTACGGGTTCTGATACTAACGCCTATATCGGCGTGATGACGTTGAACGTGGTTAAAAACCCAACGTTGACCGCTAACCAAACCGCGACTGTGAATGGTGTAAAAACCTGCGTAATGAATGTAGGTGATTTGACAGTAGTCAACAAATATACTGTGACGAACGGAACCTATTCTGGTGATCGTTCTTGGTTTGATGCGATTGGTAACCACTACATCAACTCAGGGTATTTCACTGTTTATCGCAATGCGTCTGGCGAAGTATCTTTCTATTGGGGTTCTACCAACTCTAAGAACTACGGAAGTGCCACCAGTTATGGCGTGGCTAAAACAGCGTATCTCTCAGGTAAAATGTCGGGACCGACAGTTATTTCTGCCATTAATAACTACCCTGGCGGAAGAGATATGTTGGGATCCGTCGTCTACGCATTAAAAGGGGTCGGCCTATTGCTGATTTCTGATACGATGTCTAACGATATTTTTGTGGGTGGGGGTATAACACCAGCTAAGCTGGCGGGTAACACCTACCAGTCAGTTCTGGATGGGTATGCCAACACAGCATTGTTAGGATCGTTCTACATCGTTGCTGACATCATTCCGGTCAATCAATGGACGTTGTTCTTCTCAGCGAGTAAGATCGTTTTGAAAGGAACATATTTCGAACTCCCGGTCGGTACTCTGTCGTTAACGGATTACTTCACCGATGTTCAAAATAAAACGTTCTATCTGTTTTTAAAACTTACTGAAGGCAGTCCCGTGTATGAACTGTCATCAACTATGCTGTCGGAAACCTCGACGTGTATGTTGATAGCGACGATTACTACTGACGCCTTAAGTATTGTTTCCGTAGATACACAAAAGGTCTTCTCAATGACCGGCTATCGCGTGTCGTCTCAAGCTATCGGTTCGATCATACCTGGGTCGACCGGGGGGATCAACGAATTGGGCGAGACACCGTGGCTGTCGTCTACCTTGGTTGATTAACCCTTTAAAAGGAGGGAATTCCCTCCTTTTATTTTTATAGGTGTAATATGTCTGACTTTAAAATCCTATCTTTCGATCCCAGAGGGGATAACGCAGATAATCTGTTAACCGAGCAGGTGGCATTGGATGACACCACCCTCGATTACATTAAACCAGATTATACTCCATTTTATTCTAGCACTGTGGTTATCACTGATAAAGACGGTCAAGTGAGGAATGAAGGGACGGATTATGTTCTGGAAGGGTTGGTGATCCCACTGGTAAAAACTTCCGGTAAGGATGTAAAGGCTTACATCAGAATTGTCAATACAGAACTCTATGCTAAGTCTCCACTGAGCATTCGGTATCATTCTTGCGGGATTAACCATTTCCCTAAAAGTATGGTTGCGAACACATCGACTGGTTCAGAAGGCAACAGCCTCCCTATCGATTGGAACACACAAGTTTTAGGCAAGCCTGATTCTTATCCTTTTAAGCCGCACATTCATAACGTCGAAACTGAAATAGCGGCGTGGACTGATCTGGCCGATGAAATAGAAGAAATTTATCAGTACAGAAAAAATCACATCCTCAGCAAATACCAAGAGTTAAAAGGTCTGAGCGATGCAGTTTGGACCGCTACTGATCTCACCGCCAAGCAGCTCCGCGATAACGTGATGAATCACGATCGTGATCTTGATAACCCTCATGACGTTGATGCGGCTGACGTTTTACTTGGTAACGTAGACAACTTCGCTACAGCTACCGCCAACGACGAACTGTTGGGATCGACTGACAAGTTCTCGACTCCCCTGGGCGCGCAGTCCATACTCAATAATTCATTGCAAACCACGGACAGTTATCACCACATTGGTCGTCTCCCGCTTTCCTATTATGGGACTGACTTTTACATTCCTCCTCCAATAGAGGGGGACTTTAAAGGGATGTGGACAAACTGCGAGTCGGCCGGATTCTGTTTGGAAGATAACGGGACGTTAATGATGCTTTCCAACGGGTCTGACGGAAAGCATAACGGTCTGTTTTACACCACCATTGAAAATTGGGATAGCCCTAATCCAAAAATCAGGTACACTGGTTATCCTTACCAATGGGGAAGTTTGGACTATCGTAAACTTAACACCATTGTTGAAGGGTCCGGTAAAGACGTGATGATTGTGGGTAACCGCGCATCACAGGATTGGTACATTACTCTGACCAAAGGAACCTTTGATCCGGCAAAACATAATCTTCACAAAATCTCTTTTGACACTACCCCTCCTGGGATGTGGGATAATTATACCGTTAACGAAAGATTCCCATGGTTTGATATCAGTAAAGTGTTTATTGCCGGAAATTATGTTTGGTTGATGTACCTTAACCATCAGCAATTCAGCAATGAGCTGAGAATAGCGAAAGATCTTTATTTCTACCGTATACCTTTATCAGCTTTCGATACCGATGGCCCGTTGGTATTCCAAGCCATTACCTTGACGAGCGCACAGAACGTTTTCGGTACGACGTTCACTAACGTTAAACCACTTCGTATCAGCGATCCCGTTAAGAAAAGCTCAGGGTGGTATAACAACAGTTGGTGTCGGACTTCCCTGGATCTCGTCTCGTCTTACCAGTGGATAAAATCAGTCATCATCCCGACAGATTACGACACAACGTCCAACAAGAAGCTGATCTATTTAGAAACTAGAATGCATAACTATTATTATAATGGTTCTGTTTATAACTTCTATACTCCGGCGCTGCAGTTCATTTATATCTTTGATCCCGATAATAACACATTTTTACTCCATCCTGATAGCGGAAGAAACTACCTAATTGATTTGGGGAACACTTCCAATAATCCCCAGAGAGTAGAGGGGAGAATGGGTAATGGAGATAACTGGGTTAACATAGGTAGGAGTCAAAGACCTAGTATCTGCGCGATGAACGGTTACATTGTAAAATCGGAAATAAATCAGACTTACACCACGTTTAAATTAAAAACCGATTTACTCAGTTGGTTCAAAGACCCTTATTCTGGGGCGACTGGTGGGACGAACTCCCTAGCGTATGTTAAGAAGTCTTATCCGATGGTAGAACCTCCTGGAGCTGTCCAATCGAGTTATTTTGATGGCGCGGAGATCTATGGGGTTTATGGTCCTGATCCGACTAAGGTTAATAATGGCTCGATTAGAATGGGTTTATATCTCAGAACTGGGTTAGGTGATTATTCGAACCATCCGGAGATGCGCTGGGATAACACCAATCTCATGATACGTCTTACTAGTAACCAGGATTTCAAAATTGCAGGTGGGGGGAACTATGCGAGATGCAGTGTCACCGGTGATGCGGCCGCTTTAACCGCCGCCGGGACGACGATAGGTTGGACCGGATTCAGTGTTTATGAGGACCGGGGTATTTTCGATAAATTCACCAACTGGCCCGCTCAGCCAAGTAATCAGGTTGTTTTACCCGGGAACATCACCTGGGATACAAGTGTTCCTGGGGTCGCGACAGCCCAGGTGAATTCTACAGTGAAATACCCAACCACCATTATCAACCAGATTAAAGCGGTGTTGACTAATGGTATCGGGGCGACGAAATATTCATCGTTCACACTTTACGATTTCACCTATTCCCCGTTTGCGGACGTCTATTCGGTAGCCACCCTTTTCTATACGAAGCCTGGATCCGCTGGTTTATGGACAAGATTTATTTTGTTTAAACCTACGGTGACAACATCCGGTACCGTAAAAACTGTGACGGCTTATTCGGTTCTGTACAACTCCGGCGAAGTAGTTAATGATGGCCCGAGGTTCTTCGCAAACATCGATATGACTTATTTTAGGGGATATGACACCTATCCCATAGTAGAAGTTTATGTCAATAAAACCACCGGGATCCATTACTACAACATTTATCCGGGCGTTTGTTTCTATCCGTCAGGAAGTACGACGGCATACGCGGTTTCTTATATCGTCCAATCCCGTATACAGCTGCAGAGAGCGACCTCTAACAACGCCATTACCGTTACCGAAAACACAACAAGACCTACTTGGTATAGTGACGAATTTTACATTACCATGATTCCTAAGGTAGGGAGAGTGACTGTTTACGGTATTGACGTGTTAACTGAGATGGCGAACACTGGATCGATCGCAACAGTAAACGGAACGCGATATGTGACCGCACACACTTACCCGGCCGATAATTGGTATGTGTATTTTACCAATGCGATTAACGTAACGATAGAAGGCGGCAGTTATCTCATGCCGACGGGCAGTATATCGCTTTACGACATTGTAAGTAATCCCGTTGATAAGACGTTCTACGTTTATATCAGGTTGAACGGAACCAAAGCGGAATATTTCGTTACTACCAAAAAGCTTTACGTTTCTAGCAAAATGTTGTTTGTTGCGACGATAACGACGAACGATAAAGGGATCAGTAACATCGATCTTCTCCAACCGATGATGGTGGGGGATTTGGTTCTCTCTAACGTACGTCGTGGTCAAGCAATTCCTGTTGTGGACGGGTCGCTGGGTCAAGAAGCAACTGTGGTATGGAAACGCAGCCAAGATAATTAATCGTTTTCACACGGGGGAGTAACCCTCCCCCTAAGAGGTCAGATAATGATCATTTTAGATGAAACCATTCCTCCTAATGGTCAAGAGGATGAGCGCTTCGGTCTTTTACTTTACGCGTTAACCGACTACGGGATTAAAAGGGAGTTACAGCACGTCGCCAGTGTGGCGGTGTTGACCGATAAAGTTACCGAAGCGAATGCTAAGATGACATCGGTCAGTTCAGCGGTAAACGATGCTCTTGACGCCCATATTGCGACAAAAGGACCTATCCATGGAGAGACCAAGGAAACGATAGGTCTGGGTCTTGTCGATAATTTACGGACCGCTACGTTAGAAGAACACGTCGACGGTAGTGACGATCTGTTCTGTACTCCCGCCGGGGTAAAGTACGCGGCTCAGTTTTTGGTTGAACCGGACTACACCGGATTCATTCCACAGACGGTTCTTCCTATTGCCTATTTCAAAAGACTGACTGGAGATCTGAGTGTTAACTCAATCTCTTTCAGTCCATGGACTCAGAGTAACAAGAAAGGTAACCTGTACGTCACTGACGGCGCTTATTACGTCAGCCTGTTAAGTAAGAATGGCGGTGGGGTTAATTACCTGAGTGATCTTTTGACATCAAGGGATTTGATGTACTTCACACCTAGTGGTGGGACGACGGTACCTAAACTAGCATACGGCTGGAACGCTAAGACAGGATACCAAGCCCTGAGTGATGGTTCGAAACAGCTTACCTTTTTCGATTACACTCATAATGGCACTGGTGGGGAGTTCGTTCTTAATTTTTCGGGGTCTGTAACAGGTGACTATCTGTCGACCTTATTCGATCCTTTACTCGACACGTCTTCTTTAATAGGCGGGCTACGCTTAACTCAGGCTGGATTAAATGTCACTCTGACGAAAGTATCCCAGCCGAATGAATCTGTCGCTACTCTACTGGTGGATAACACCACTGGGTTCAGTTTTAACGCTACAGGACCAAAGGGAACGGTCAGAACAGGGACCATTAATAACCTCATTCCCTTAGCCGACTTCATCACTGTAACGGACGCTACGGCAGTTACAATTGACCCGACCTACACAGCCATTGACCAAACCCATGGTTATGGGAATATGGAATGGGAGGTTAAGGGGAAATCTGCGATCCTTTACACCGATGCTATCCTGAGGACAACATTCCAGGGAGTTGTTAAGAAGATCGTCGCCAGAATAGCGTTAAGGTTGACGATAAGTGGGTCCACTTACACGATCGCTCCCTTGTCTCAAGTGAGTATGGCGACGATAACTGCTGGCGGTATTGCTGTATCTGGGAACATCCTTTTTGAAGAAGAAATTGATAGCGCTTTACACCCCGTTTACGGAAAAGGTCCGTTCTTAAGCGAGGGTGGACACGCCACATCAATGGCTTCCAACCAAAGCTTCTTCTTAAGGGCGTTTACTCACGATCTAACCAGCCTCGTTGACCTGGCTAAAAACTACCACGAAACCCTTTCTCTCTCTGGAGAGTACACAAAGGAATATCCGGGTAGTTTTGCTGCGCCGATAGGGGTGAACATTAAGCGCTTCATACCCTTTAATAGTACTGCTTCGGGGTTAAAGGTTTTAACCTATCCGATGGCCAATACCTCAGAAGATTACTACGGGGTATTAAGTTGGGATAGCCCTCAGATTCTCCAGTCGTCTAAGAACAAGCCGCTGTATTATCGGTTCAAGCAGGCGAGCTCTTTAACCAACTTTACGTTAAGTTCTACCATACCGTCCAGATTGATTGTTAACTCTGGTGCCGATGGCAGCGTTACCGTGAGGGGGTTGAGTTTCTTACGCAGTGATTATACTCCCGGTACAGGTAAACTGGTCATTACGGAGAATGAGGTTAAAGCGTCGGAAACCTGGGCGTTGGATGCGGATTCCATTACCACGATGGAATCTATCTTGTCAACATTCTCCACCAGAAGTCACACAGCGTACACTTCTGCCGGCGTGGCGTACGACGCAACCAAACAGTCAATGAGTTGGTCTGTTGGGATTTTGACGACCTCTGACGACATTACCGCAGTAACAAGATGTGTTGTGTTATTATCGGATGGTTGCGGTTATGTGGGGTGTCAAATCGTTCCTACGACGCCTAATAGCGGAACAAGAACGTTTACCATCAACAGAGCGTCATTGGGTACACTGACATCCATGACTTTTGGGATGGCTGCCGTTCCTGATTTTAGTGCGGCCGAATATCTGACCCCGCCGGCGTACAACGACATAATGGTATTAACTCGTTCCGATAATTCGTTAGAGATCGCATTTAATAACGCGTTTAAAACGAAATACGGGATGGTGTCATTCTTATATTCCGGAACAACGCTGACACTGGATAAAATAGAAAATCCAAGAGTCAGTGTAGGGAATTTCCCCATCATCGGGAAACGTGGCTGTTGCCCTATCAGTATTCCTTACTACGGTATTTTCAGGATGACGGATAACGAGGAGGAGTTTTTCAACGCCAACCTCAATCGTTATCTTAACCAGTATGGTGATTTAACGGATGACGTTGTCACCATGGGCGGTTCTGATTATCACTTAATCAGAATACCTGCCGGAACCAAGGTGTTCTTGGACGGTCGAGAATTCCAAATGATTTCCGGCTTAGTCGTCTATGCCCAGGTAGGAGTGACGTCGTATATTTATCTTACAGCTGCTGCTGATAACGTAATGGCTGAGGCCAGAACAGTAAAATCAGAACCTGCCGTTGATGAAATAATTTATGCGGTAATGGATGAAGCGGGGAATCTCGTTATCAATGACACGTACACGGTCATCGACGGATTCGCAGTGTCCTACACTCGTCAGGGTAGTTCTATCCCGTATACTACGGGTTACCCTATGGATCTTGGCGAAACACTCTTCTTTAAAACAACCTTTGGGGATCCTGATCTTGATGTAATCATGAACTCAACCATGCCAGAGTTTGGCGGGATGGAGTACATGCCTGATCTTGATGAGGAGATCAACGACATTATTCCTTCTTGGGATAATCTCGAAGATCAAGCCATGGACCTCATGATGAACCAGATTCTCCCAGAGGATATTGGAACATTGGAGGAAAATATCGATGAGTGCATCAACGAAATTCAACCTGAGTACGTCGAAGACTACAGAGATTCCAACGACATCATTGTTAACCAATTGATGCCGGAAATCGGCATGTCTCGATTTGTATTGACGGATTATATCGTTAACCAGATCTTACCTGATTCGGAATAACGTTTATAGCGGAGAGGGGCGTGAGCCCCTCTCCGCTATATTTATTGTCAGCCTCCGCCAACTGGTGTCCCGCCTGTACCGCTACCGCCCGAATTGTTATGACGATGCATCAATAGGGATACCGCGCCGCCTCCTGCGGTAACGTCGCCTTTCGCGTTTATGGATTCTTCTGCGTTAATGCTTCCCGAACATTCCATAGTCCCATCGCCGCCTTCACCCGCAATTGTGGTAATGTTACCCGCCACACCCAGGTTACCAATAACTGATGTGTTAGCCTTTATGTTTACGCCTGCTGGAGCAACGACGTTGACATCTTGCGCACTAACCAGCATTTGTTTGCAGATTATGCTTAACAGTTTATCGGCACTAATCCCAAATGTGTCTGCGCACTTAATTAAGACGTTCATCTTAGCCAGTGTAATTTCTGACCCATCCTGATTTCGTACGCTCGTGGTGTGTGACATCGAATCAGTAGCGATAATGTTGCCTTCGCCATCCCCTAGGAGAACAGTGCCTGCCTGAGCGTCTACCTGGAACTGGTATTTGGTCTTCTCGCCATTAGCTTGGGATGTCATAAACCCAACCTTACCCGTATGAGTGGAGATCTCAAACGTGTAATAGTTATCCAGAGAGAATTCGGCATTCTCGTCTAAATTAGGATTGGCGGAAAATCCCCAAACCACTGTCTCCAATCGTTTAGTCTTCGTATCGACCCCATGGAGTGTCCAGAGTAATTGATCTGAATCCCCATACCGATATATGGCGACTGGCGTCCCTTCTCTGACATCCGGAGCTGTCATTCGGTTACCGCCGTCACCCATCCACTTAGCCGTCACTGAGTTAGATCCCAAAACCTGAGAAGTTTTGTTAGTTCCGTCGGCCGTTTGCGAAGTTTGAACAGAGGTTTGGGCTGTGGCTACTTCCCTACCATCAGCCATCATGTTATACGATGGAAGGGAAACGGTAATTTCTTTTGAGTCAGTTTGTTTAGTCGATGTTACCGTTCCGACACCTAAACAATTCAGTAAATTCATACCCTGTCCCTTTATTTATAAGACTTTGTCATTTAAAAAATGGTTACTATATGATCGTTAAGCTGATATTAAAAGGTTACATTCCTTTGAACACCAAAGGAGTAGAATATTTTGAGACGGATCAATTGGGCTTAATGAATATCCTGATTGGACGCAATGGGCATGGGAAGAGTTCCATACTCAACGAGGCGTCGCCGATGCCTCCTGAAAACGCCGACTATGTAGAAGATGGCTATAAATACATCGAAATAATTAATAAGGGAAAACGGTATTATTTGGAATCTTTCACGGGATCAAAAAGCAAACACTCGTTTAAAGATTCAGAAGGTAACGAACTTAATTCAGGCGGTACCCAAGCGGTACAAAAAGAACTGGTTAAACAGTATTTTGACCTCACCCCGTTGTACTTTAAAGTTCTTACTGCAATCAACGAAAACTATCGTTTCACGGCATTAGGGGTGGCAGAAAGGAAGTTCCTCTTAATGGACCTCTACCCTAACGATACCAAATACGCGCTGATTGTCTATAACAAAATCAAATCAGCGTATAGCGATACCGTAGGGGCGTTAAAGAACCAAAGTCAGAGATTGATAGAGGAACAGCAACGCGTAAGCGCCTTAGGAGGAAAAACCAAAGAAGAACTCCTCCACGATATTTCTCAGCTCGATAAACGCATTAACGAAATCGTTTACCTGCAAGGCGAACTCAACGGGACCGCTAACGTTAGCGGGGATCTTCGTTTAGAAATTGAGGATTTCAATAGTAAAGTAAAATCCTTGCTTGTGATGGGGATGACCACAGGGACGCTGTCACGTCAACAGTTAATAGCGAGCATTGAGAGTTTAAAAGCTTCGTTGGTTTATCACGAAACCCAGCAGAAGATGTATCAGACGCAACTGAATGATATTTCCTCTGCGATGAGCGGACTAGAGTTGAAAGACCACGACCCTAAACAATTTGAAACGCAACTGTTGGATCTCGAGTATCGTCATGCCGTACTCGAAACGGTATTGAACGACTCGGAAGAACTCATCAAACGAGAACCGTTTATATCTGAACACCGGGAACGGCTGATTAACCTTGCTCCTGGTTTTAGAACCTTGATAGATCGGATAAACTTAATCCCCCTTTGTTCTAATCCAGAGTTAACCACGAGTCAGTACCAAAACTGGTTAGATAAGTCCGAACAGATTTTTAACGAAGGTAAACAATCCAGAGTTGAGTTGGAACACGTCCAACATCAACTCAAACATTATCGTGATGCTTCAGAAGTCCAGTGTCCTGAATGCTCTTCTCAGTTTAAACCTGGGTTCGATAAGACCTACGAATCTAAATTGATTAAACAAGAAGATGGATTAAAATCGACCATCGCTCATCTAACGAGTAAGTATAAACAATACAAACAAACCCTCGCTTTGGATCAAGAATGGTTCAGCCAAATGAGGGCTTTGGAACAGTACGTAGAAAGCAGTCATGAAGCGAAATTCTTGCTTCATCTGTTAAGCGAGTATAAGGTAGGTTATGAACCAGCCGATAGGCTCATAAACATCATTAAAACGCTCGCTACGACGCTGGATTATAAGAAACAACAGGATGCCTTGACCGAAGAAATAAACGTCTTAAAAACCCGTATAAACGTGTTTAAAACGAATAATATGGAAGAGGCTCTGGCCGCGTACTCACTCAGCGAAGAAAGGCTGGGTGATAGTAATCGTGCAATTCGTCGCTGTATGACGTTGATGAGGGAGCATCAGAAGACCTTAAAGGATTATGACGCTTACGAAATAACGATTGACGCGATCAGAGAAGGGCAAGCAAGAATCCTCGACTTATTACGGGATGAGGGTAAAGTAAGTTTGCATAGAAGACTCAACGAAGTAATGTCAAGTCTTCTCCCTCAGAAAGATGAAGTCATGTCTCTGATGATCAGACAGGAGTCGTTAAAGACTCTGGTCGAGTCTATCGAAGATAACATTGCGGGTCTTAAGAAAAGACAATCTGATCTTAAGATCTTGATGGACGGACTCTGCCCTAAGAAAGGATACATCGGGGAATTGATGAAGGACTTTATTACCGCAATTTGTGCGAACATGAACGCGGTAATACGGGACATATGGAGCACGCCTCTCTTTGTTAAACCGTGTGTTAATAAGAAAGGTGAAATGGATTATAACTTCCCGGTTATTAATGGCGACTCTAGCAGAACAGCTTCTGACGTGGCTAAATGTAGCGGGGGAGAAAAGGAGATTATTAACTTCGCATTTCGGTTAGTCGTCTCTCGGTACGTGAAATACGACAGCCCTCTTTTCTTGGACGAGGTTGGCGTTAACATGGACGAATACCATCGAGGTCGATTCTTTGATTATGTCAAGCGGCTGATGGCGACGGGTAAGATTGATCAGTGTTTTATGATCAGTCATTACTCTTCACAGTATGGACTCATGGATAACGCTAACATTATTGCTTTAAATACAGAAGGTTTAACGGTTCCCCCTAACGTCAATCTCAGTACAACGATAAGGTAATACCATGTTGACCTTTACTACCACGGTGCGTAATAAAGCCGACAAGCTCGCAGCGGAACTCGATAAGGTTATCAGTAACTCATCGATTAACACCCGTAAAGCGACTTGGTTATTGCGTTACGCCAATGTCATTAACTACGCAAACGTCAATGGATTAAAATTAGTTGAATTCAATACCAGAGCCGAAACTATTCGCAAATGGATAGCGACGGGGCATGTTTTCTTTGAGGGTAACAAAGCCATCTCTCTTGAAGAAATCGGTATGGATTTCAATACCGGTCGCCGGTAAAATAAGACAGATCTATATTATCTTAGAGAACCGTGAAGGGTGTCTCATTTTCTCTTACACCCTTCACTTTTTACTACGAGGAAATAAAAAATGAAGACCGCATTTGGTTTAATGTTCATTCTTATCATGGGGATAAGTAGCGCATTCGCATCAGTGAGTACATCTCAGTCGGATTACCACTATTTTAATAAACAGAAAACTTACATTTTCGAAGCATCCAAACTTACGGGGATCTCCCCTGAATTAGTTACCGCAATAGGTTCCATAGAAAGTGGCCTGGGGCGTAATAAAGTTAATCGGTATTCTAAAGTCAAAGGTGTGATGCAAACCACCAAGCGGACTTATAACTCTAACCTCAAGAAACACCACGAAAGACTTGGGTTATCTCCTAACGCTTCTATCAAAAACGATAGAGCAAATATCTTAGTTGCTACCGCAGCATTAGCAGATAACAAACGTTACTTAGAGAAAGTCACGAATAAAAAAATCACAGATGGGGATGTGTTCATTTCCCATCTGGTAGGTTTAGGTGGCGCAGCTAAAATAATCAAAGGCAAACCCAACGCCCCCATAAGCCGTTATATCACGCTTCATAAAGGTAACATGCGACTCTATACTGACAAAGGACGGGTATTGACCGTGGCGCAGTTTAGGAGGAGTATGGATCGGCTGGTAAAGAAAGAAAGCGCGAAGTATGCCGTGGTTATCAATCAGAACAAGTTGGATCGTTTGATAACAGCTGTCGCGTATAATCAATAAATTTCCACCGATCGAATCCTTTATATAGGAGGATGTTTACTGTGGGTTGAGCGTGGTAACTTAACCCACTCTTTTTAAAGAGGCAGTATTGTGAACAAGACAATGCAATTTTCCCTTAACGACAAAGGGGTTTTAGTACAAGACGACAACGGTAACATTCCCGTTCAAATTATTGAAAATCAGACTGAGGACGGGCGTAAAACAGCCGCTATCGTATTCGGTGGAGAAACCCAAGGTTTCGCTTGTTTCGATTCTAATCAGAATAAACCGATAAGCGTAATCCCCTCCAAACCGTTTCAAGATCCAAATCTCGATGAATCGCTGTACAATATTTGTAAAGCCATCTGATTTAATAGGGGAGGTTCTTCCTCCCCTATCCCTTATACCGCATTTTCGGAATTCTAAGAATGAATAAAAATGAAATTATTGACCTCCGTTTTGGTCGCAGTGAGTTCAAAGTCAATGGGTATTTCGTAGCATTTACCGCTGGGGTATCTAAGCAATACGGCAGAGTGGTTAAAATCGAATTTAGAATTAAAAACACCGCATCTCGTTTTAGGCTGATCGCTCATGCATTGACGGTTATTGAAGAAACCGATCTCATTCTTTTGCATGGCGGAGATTCAAATATTATGGAATTTGTGCTCGACGCCTGTGAGCAAAGCAAGAGTATTGTTGAATACGGCGGTGAGCAGTTCGAAGCCTTTAATGTTTTGGAACGCGCTATCAAAGAAGACCCCGTTAATTGGGAACGGATGTTAAATAAAGTGCAGTCGTCCTTGTTAACTAATAGTCCTTTGAGACAACATTATCACTGACTTTAGATGGGAGTGCGCTATGGATACGACGGTTGCTTCAGAGATACCATTAGATCAAACCCCTCAGTACGCAGACGATGTAGAATGCGTGGATGCGTATATTTTTGAAACCGACGAAGACGGAGTAGGTTTAGAACTCGCTTTGTTCTCACCCCTACCCGATAGCTTTACTCCCGTATTAAGAATGGCTTTGGTTAAATTGGATACCGCTATGCCTATTGACGGTATAGAGGGTTTATACCGGGATCTTGACCAGACATTTGTTAGTAATTACATGACCGGGCATCTGGAAGATGATTTCGAACGCTTCTTCATCCATTTAGCAGAGCATCTAGAAAGATATGGCGGGGACACTCACCCGGCGATGATTGCGACGATTGAACAGATAGCCTGCATGACTGAAATCTACGACCTAAAAGATTTCAGAGAATTCATTTACGGTGTAACCGTTATGGTTAAACTCTTTAATCCAGAACCCACCATCCACTAAAGGTTTTTATGGACACCAAATCCCCGGATTTTTATTTTGATTTAGACGACACCCTGACCGGCACCAACCCTTATTTATATCGCCGCGCTAAAACGTTTACTAAGCTGAACGGAGAACATGACGTTCATGACGTTCTCGTTCAATCAGAAAAGAATGGATTAACGACCCTACAACTACCTAAACCAATAGGTGATTACATTTTTACCCACTTCCTGGAAGACGGTAACTTTATGCTATCGGTTAACCGGTCTCCGTTATTAGAAGGGAATCTGGACGCTTTTATTTGCTTGCTTAAAACGATAAGGGCCAAAGGTGGGAAGGTAGGTGTTTGTACTCATCGCGGGTTTCATCCCAAAGCCAAGTCCTACTCCGAATATTGGTTAGATACCAATATTGGAATGAAACATTTTGACGAAGTCCATGTCCTCGACCCCAAGGTTCATCCTGATAAGTTGAAGTACCTCGAGACACAGTCAGAATCCTTTAAGTTGGTTGACGATAATCCGTTCCATGATTTGAACAAAGTTCATCCCAGGGATAATCGAATCTTGCATTATAACGGGATTTCCGATTACTCAGGTTACCGCTTTCAACGCAAAGTCAAATCCGTTTCTGACATCATGCAATTGCTTTAAATTTAAACGATACCTACTATCTCTTGGGAAACCAAGAGATAGTAAAACCACTATTTTTGCATTTAGGAAATTTTTACCATGAGAGAGCAACTAGCTGAACAAATCAGGTATCATAATAAACGTTATTTTTTAGATAACGATCCGGAAATATCCGACGATCAATACGACGAATTAAAACGGCAATACGACGCGTTGGGCGGTAATAAAAGTTCTTCCCCCGTCTTGTTAGACATGGAGGGGAGTGCTCTACACAAGGTAGGGTTAGACATCCCCATGTTATCTTTATCTAAGAAATTGAACTTATCGGAATACGAAGCCTGGGAATCCGATTACGAAGATAAGGATAAATATCATTCTTACAAACTGGACGGTCTGGCGATTGAAGCCTGTTATGAGTTTGGTTTGTTAACTAAGCTCCGTACACGAGGAGATGGGTTAACTGGCGAAGATATCTTAGATAATGCCGGGGTCTTCTCACCAGATCAGCTCCCTTTAGAAAATCCAGCTTTAAAGGACTTCCACCGAGTTTGGTTACGAGGGGAAGGGTACGTCAGACTGGACGATCTGGTTGTTATCAATGAGATCAACGCCAAGAGTTATCCCAATTGTCGTAGTGCGGCATCGGGTCTTATTCGGAGAAATCCAAAAGACAACGTGGATCTCGCAGGTAAGATCTCTTATAACGTTTATTGGTGTAGTGAGCGTTTTGGTTTAGAAACTTACTCCGCCGTTATGGATAAACTCCGTGACTTCGGTTTCAGCACCGCTCCGGAATGTCAGTATGAAGACATCGTCAATAATAACCGGCCGCCCCTTCTTCCTACCGACGGGATCGTTTCCGTTATCGATAGTTTTTCTGATCAAGATGAATTGGGTTCGACTAATGAATACCCTCGCTGGGGCGTTGCTTATAAGTTCCCTCCAGAGCAAGCGGAAACCATTGCTGAAAATGTTTCGTGGGAAACAGGTAGAACAGGTCGGGTCACCCCAGTTCTCACCTATAAGGCGGTCACATTAGGTGGTAACACAAATACGGAATGTTCTTTGTTTAATTATCGTCACTTTATCAAAACGGGTGTGCGTAAAGGGAGTCGGATTATCATTGCCCGTAACGGTGACGTCATTCCTTATTTCGTTAAGGTTGTGGAAGCCGGATTAGGGGATGAGTTTAAAACGCCTAAGACCTGTCCGTCATGTTCTTCTATCCTGATGTACGAAGGCAAGGATGAGAAGAACATCTTCTTAACCTGTAAAAATACCGCGGATTGTCCAGCGCAGCATATCCAGCGATTCATTAATTTTGTCAGTCGTAAGGGATTGGATATCAAAGGTTACGGCGATAAGATGATGGAGAAGCACGTCGGGGAAGGGAAAGTCAGCACGCTTTCTGACATTCTTAACTTAGGAGAAATCCTTTCAGGGGAGGGTTTGGATAGGAATACTGAGAAGGTTATTGAGAAACTCAATAACTTAGGAAGTTACCCGGCGTATAAGGTACTGGGTGCTTTGGGCATTCCTGGTGTCGCCGAAGGAACCGCCAAACTCATCACCGCTCAAGTCGGCAGTGTGGAAGATCTAATCGCTCTGCTTAAAGACGTTAAACGTTTGTTGGATATTGAAGGTGTTGGAGTAAGTACCGTAAATGAGATCCAATCGTTTTTAAGTAACCCGGCTCTCCTTACAGATGTCGAAAACGTACTGAATAAACTCACGTTAACATTTGAAAAAGGGCAAGAACACGATATCAAAGTTTGCGTTACCGGGGGGTTATCCATTCCGAGAAAAGCAGCAGAAGAGAAGTTCAATCTTTCTGGGATTGAGTTACTGGACGGTGTAACTAAAAAGATGGATGTTCTCGTCTTCGCACCTGGAGGGAGTCAGGGTAAGAAGGATAAAGCTATCGCCATGAATAAAGTGGTTATAGAAGCAACCGACGTTCACACTGTAGAACAAATTATCGATCAAATATTAACAGCCATTTAGGAGAAAAGCAATGCGAATTATTAAAATCGTAACTGTTTTTGTAGATGCGACTATGGAGGAGATCAAAGCGATCGTGAAACAACACGTCGACCGTAATTTATACGAAGATCATATCCTCGAATACAAAGAAGGTTCGGCTGTTTTCTTGGTTGCTGAAAACCAAGCTGGATTGGTTGCGACCTCTTTGCAAGGCGCTTTCGATAATTCGGAATACATGCCTCGCTCTACGTTAACGGATACTGACAAGGGATTGATCGTATTGCGTTACACCAAACTCACTGGGGACCTGCGCGCTTCTAACGGTACTCGTAATCAAGCCAAAGCCATGTTCAACTAATCGGATATCGACAAAATGACCAAAGAAACCAAAGTAGAGAAAAAAGAAGCAGACGTTTTTAAACTTAAAGAGAAACAGATACAGGTCGCTAATCCTAAACGCGACTATCATCTGATGATCGACGGAGAGGATAAAACTTCCGAATTAGTTGACGTGGATAAAGCGGGCATGGACGATTTCCAATTTCGGTTCGGATTCTTTATGTACATCCGCGATAAAAACAAGAAGCTAAAAAGACTCTTTGAATACGGGTCGGCCGAGGGTTTGAAAGAGTTTACGTTTAAGCAATCCGATAAAGAATATCGGATCGTTTTAAGCAAGGGGTCCTCCGTGACACTTCAGACTAAATCTGGCGGTGGGATGTTCGATGAGGACTTCATGCCCATGGGAGAGGACGCCTCGGTGAACGATTACCGATTACGTGATGCGTTCCACCCCTCTTTTAACCTTAAACCTGAAACAGGAAACAAAACTACTCTGGTAGTTCTTAACTCCACTGTTTCACTCAAATATGTTTACGGGATTAATCTCGTTATCAATCAGGATATCACAGAAGGAACCCTGATATCTTCCTATGTTTACAATTCTCGGTATTCGGATTACCATAAGCTAGTTAACCCGACCATTGTACGGTCAGAGATAGATGAAGGGTCGTTATCCGAATCACCTTATATTGTAAAAAGTGTTATTCGTAATTCCGGACTGAGAGGAAAGAGAGTTTCCGTCGTCAACTCTGTGTTTCTTCAAACCAGAATTAATGCCGAAGGTGGGATTACAGCAAGTAAAGTTAGTTTAGAAAACTCCAACATCAGCTCCAGAAGTTCTAACGTAGATTTCGACGGGAGCTCTTTCAACGTTTACTCAGGCGTACAGCTTAATACGGTCGGCGGCGTTCTAATCAAACGTAAAGTCGATTTTTTAGAGTACTCCATCGGTGATGTCACTCTGATAGCGGTACGTAAAGGCGGGCTTTATCCTCGCACCTATGAATCCGACAAGGGCGTTGAAATGATTATCTCGACGCCTTATCGTTACGTCGATATTAGGGACGAAATTGTTGTTAGAGAGAAAGATTCCCGCAGTGAAATCACGGCTAAAGTGGCTAAGCTCATTTTCAATAGGGATAGCGAACAGACTATTTATCAGGGTCCGTTCCAGAGTAACACTGTGGAGTCGACTATCGTTGAATCTTTCTCCGACGCCATTATGTCCCGTCTTCGTCTGTTGGGGATGATTGATACAGCTTTAAGTGTGGGGATTTAAACCATGTTAAAAATTCGTTTCGAAGAATTAAAGACGTTTAACAAACTCATTGTTAACGACCTTACCATTAAGGTCGATAAAGGCCACGAGAACCTCCCTGCTGAGCTTTACGAAGGCAAGACACTCATCGCTACCATACCGACAACAAAATCGTCCTCAGGCGTTCCTATTAAGCCTATGGGATTGTTCCCGTTCGTTACTTTAATGGCCATGGGCGGGGCGATTATCAGTCAACAGAAAGAAGGGGTCTTTGATAAACTCCAGGGTTTATCCGAAGAGATCTTTTCTCAAGTAATCCATCGACAAACGATGGGAGAGCAGTTCTGCGACGATCCTAAGAATCACAAGTACCTTCGTGTGTGCTTGGATAATGGGGCGTGGTCAACTGAGAAGGAAATCCAACCCGGTATTTTTGTGAATAACGAGTTTTACGTGTCGTCCAACGTTAATTCGAAAAATCAGCGTTTTATGAAGGTTATTTCTATAACCGACGTCGCCTCCCCTAATCGTAAAAATATCGTTAGGCAGGAGCTCCGTCAGGTTTACGTCTTCACTGTACCGTTTGGGGAATTCGGATTTAAACACGAATTGGTCCAGTCGATTAAGTAACGTTGAGAGGGGAGATTAAGTTCTCCCCTATTTAACCAACGAGGATAAGATTTTGGATCAAATTATTATCTACACCGACGGCAGTTGTCTTGAAAATAGTTCTGCCGGAGGACCAGGTGGGTGGGCGTACATTATCGTCGGTAAGGATGAAAAATATTCGATAGAACAAAACAAAGGTTATTTTAAAACCACAAATAACCGAATGGAAATGATGGCGTGTTTAGAAGCGTTATTGGAGTTCGATTACCCGAAAAGAATTATCATTCATACCGATAGCCAATATCTCATCGACGGGATGACTAAATGGATCTACGGTTGGAGAAAAAGGAATTGGGTGACGGGTTACGGGGAAGCAGTTAAAAATAAAGACCTTTGGCAGGCGTTGATTGACGCAAGCAAATTCCATAAAGTCACCTACGTGAAAGTTAAAGCACACAACGGCGATAAGTATAATGAACGTTGCGATGTTCTCGCTAAAGAAGCAGCGAGAAACCCAGAGCTTGATGACGTAGGATTTGTTCCCGTACACAACCCACCCAAAATTAAATATCCTTATTACTTTAGGAAAAGATAATCATGGTTTCAATTGATGATGTGCAGAAAAAACTCACCGCTTATTTTGACGACCGTTTAATCGGACAACCTGAATTAGTAGAGGGTATCGTAACCAATATCAAACTACGAGAAATCTACCATAACAATTTAGCCTTTGCTAAAGAAACTGGGATTTATATCCCCCCTTTAAATATGCTGGTTAGGGGGAAATCCGGTAACGGTAAAAGTCATTCAATTAACTTTATCTGCCGATCTTTGGGATTACCTTTCGTCAGCGTCAACGCCACGGATTTTACTTCTTCCGGTTATGTTGGGGCTTCGCTGTCAGATATTCCTAAAATGCTGATCGATGAAGCAGAAAGGATTCTTAAAGAAAACGATCAAAATAAAGTAGGGTTCGACACATCCACTCCAGCACGGGATGATAAGGATATTGAGGAAGCCGACAATCATTTTAAAGCGATAGAAAAAGAGTTGGTCGATTTGGGTATCAGAGTTGATAAATTAGGACCTAAGAGACCCGCCTTTGCCCACTCCATACGTTTGTATGAAAAGGCAAACGCCCACAAAATCAGAGTTTGTTTCCGTAACAAAATGCCTAAGAAACTTTATGCTGAATTGACGGAAGGAAAAGACTTTACTGGGAAAGAGAAAACGAAGATTAATAGTTTGTTAAATAAACTTTGTTTACCCCATAAGCCCTACGTCTTTAAATTCGACACAAGTTTCATCGATAAATTCAAGTTAGGGAAAACAAGGGATTCCGACCCTGAGGCTAAAGAGTATGCCCAAAATAAGGGCATCGTCATGATCGATGAGATCGATAAAATCCTTATGGGTAAGAACGGACAATACAACGTTGGTACTCATGGGATCATTAGAGAGATTTTAGCGTATCTGTCCGGATCGAACATTATGTGCGGAGGGGATATGTTTGATACGTCAAACATCATCTTTATCTGTGCTGGTGCTTTTGACATGGTTGACTTTAAAGATATCCCCACCGAACTCTTAGGTCGGCTCCCTACACGTTTAACTGTTAAGGACCCTACTGAAGATAGCCTTTACCGGATGCTGACTTCCCAGGTAGTCGATCCGTGGGGTATGGTAAAACTCATTCTTCGTAACAAAGGATGTGAGAATTTTATCATTAGTGATGAAATTTCTAGGTATATCGCCAAACGTGTTATTGAGGACGAAAAGATCAAACCCATTGGGGTCAGACGTTTAATGGCCGTGATTAGCGAAATAGCTAAAATCTATTATCTCATGGACGAGATAGATAAAGAGATAACTTTATCAGAGTTCGTAGCGGATAAAGCACTTAAAACGATTAGAGACGGTTTATTAGAATCGGTTTAAACTTATATCCTGGGCGGATCCGCCCAGGATATAATCTGTTAATTTAACTTTTGGAAACTCATCATGCTTTTAGACGAATGGGTCGGTGTTTTTAACTCGCTATCCTCGGATTTGAAAGGAAGGGATGTAGAGGGTTACATTTACTTGTTTGGAGATATCATTAACGGTTTGTTGTGGACGGGATTAGTAGGATGGTGGATATGGTTGGTGAAGGGACGTAAGAAAAACAAACGAAGAGAAGAGAATGATTATAAGTTAGCGGAATTAATTGAGTCATTCCTTGTCTTTGAAGGCATTACGCCGGATAAGTATTCCATCCCCAAGTTCCTAATAAAGAATGAGAAAGAACTCCTTATCGCACTAGACTACTTTTTAAGGAAGGACCCATTACTACGTAAGAAGCTGAGATTCAAGCGATTAGAAGTTAAATTATCGGAGGATAAGATCAAAATAAGATTTAAGTCTATCTTTAGAGCTGGCGTATACGGCGTATCGGCCGATTCCTCAAGGTTACTAATCTTCTTAGGCCTGTTACTGGAGAAAAATAAAAATGGTTGAATTATCGTTACCTTCTATCGCATTTTAGGTGGACTCATCTAAGTTCTATTTCTAAGGCATACACTCATTAGGTAAATTATGAAACTCGAAGATTATCAGCATCACGTTTCCATTCTTCAACACGAAGATGGAAAAGAACTCCCTTATTTCAAACAAAAGACTTACTGTAGTGACAAACCTGAACCTTGGATGTTCCAGGGAGCTGGACATGCCATACTGGCGATTTCTAATCAAAGCTATACACAACCATGTCCTGAGTGTATGAAAGCTATACAGGGCGTTATAGATGGTTATTTGAAGGAAAACCAATCATGAGTAAAGCTTACTATAACGGTGTCAATCCTAATTTGATTTTCGCGCCGCGCGTCATTTATTTGTTTTGATTTAGTTACGGAGTAAGTATAATGAAAAAATTTAGGGCGGTCATCTCAGCTTCTCAGAGTAAAGAAAAATTAGAGCACAACGAAGATACTTGTTTGGTTGACTTAGGCGGAGTATCCGATCAACTTTTTAGTGAACGGTCTTTAGAGGCTTCTTTAGAGGCTTTAATTGAGAAAGGAGAGGTGGGGGAAATTATTACAGACCCCGTTTATTTCGATAACGAAGAATGTTTAAATAAACCCACTATCAGTTTCGAAACACTCTTTGCTTTCTTCACTGGAGGATGGCAGTACGAACGCAAGGAAGGGTTTTATCACATTAGCGCCAAAATAAGATTCTTAAAGGAATATGAATCGCACTCTGAACTGGAGTTTATCCCCAGGGTGGTTTGTGACACGACTGGAAGACCAAAAATCGTTGCGTTTGATCTTAAACCAGGGGAATCTAAAATCGATCCATCAATTATTTCGGAGTGCAAAAATAATTCCGCCGGATATGCTTTTGGCCGGACCGAGGTGAAGTCAGATTATTCAGTTATATTTATCTTGGGGTATTTCTGTAAAAAACGATGGAGTCGGGATGAGCTTATTAATGCGATGCGCTACCTTTGCGATAAAAAATCCGTTGGTGAGTTTGGCCGGCCTCCTACTGGAAGATCGAAAGAAAGATGGAGAAAAATTGATTTAGCTCTATCACTAGGATCCATTAAGGAGTTTCACATCGAAGATTATAGCGACGATGCGTTCGTTATTAAAGCGAAAATCGATTTTAATTTCCCTGTCGGGAAAGTCCCATGTTTTATTCGTCGGACACAATTCGTCTTCGCTCCTCGTGTCTCAGTATCGTCAGATTTCTATAAATATAATAGAACTCTTATTTGTTTCGATCTCGTTCAGGTATAACCTATGGCCAAGCATAAGCTTTCTGATTTCTTTGATATCGCTGCGCTGTTCCTTTGCGTGACAATAGTTTTGATCGTTTTCTTTTACGCTATTATTAAATATGGATAAAATTACTATGTTTGACCTTATTAAACTTCTCGAGATCTTCCTGGGATTCTTTATTTGTATCTTACTGATCGTTCTGCTCGTCATAACGACACGTAAGAATAAACGCCCCCAACTCCCTCCTACGCATGAAACCCTTCGGTACATCATCTCTGGAGCCCTACAGACGGGAATTTATAATACTCCCGATCTTTATGTCGAACTCGCCTTAAAGCTCTCTAAGGACTACGGAGAGCTCTTAAACGTTAAAATAGAGTACGATCATTTATCGTCGTCTAGCCATAAAACTTTTTATATAAAGGATTATACACTTAAACGAGTTTACCCCCTAACCTTTAACGCATAAAACATCGTCCTACTCCTACTCCCTATTACGGGAGTAGGAGTACTCTTATGAATTTATTTTTAATTAATTAATATTAAACCTAGGATATTATAGTATAATTAGCTCTGGCGCTATATATTAGGCCTTCGGCCTAAAGGGCTAGGCTAAGTCTATTCGTTCGTTTCAGCATCAATCAAGGTATTCGCTACGCTCATACTTTCTTATGCTTACACTCACCCATGCAACCTGGAGAGAAACCCCGACTGAACAAAGTTGTTTATTCCCCTGAGAAGGAATAAACAGTTCGTCGGCTAAAGACATAGGATGTTTTATGATCAGTAAAGAAATACGATAATCTAAACTTATTAGTTCAAACACTGTAATCTAGGAGATAACCATGAATATCATAATGCCATTAAAGCTACTCGGAGGGTTACTTATCCTGGGAGTTGGTTTTGGATTACTGGTTTATCTCATTGTTAAACTCTCCGTTAAAATGGCGTATAAAAAATGAGTGAAGAAGAGTTGTCATTAGGTTATATTTCGGTTAAAGTCATTCCCACTCAGGAAGACATTCTTAAAGATAAGGTGTTGGATGCGGGATGTCTTCCGTTAGATGAAGGGACGTACCACGCTACTCTTATTTTTGATATTCATCAAGATGGGGTGATCCCTAACGTACCTATGATCCCTGAAAAGATCTTCGAGGGAAAGGTTATTGGAATCAAGGAACTCGGAGAGCGTAAAGGAGATATTGTCTCAGCCGTTGTACTCGAACTGGATTCTCCTGAATTGACAGAAGAGCATGATCGGTTAATACAATGTGGGTATGGTCATTCCTATCCGGATTACATCCCCCATATTTCACTGGCTTACAAGGTCACAGAAGAGCAAATGGAAGATCTCAAACGACAGTGTGAGTCGCTTATTGGTAAAACGTTCTACTTATCCGGAGAAAGCATCGACTGGATAGATTAAGAGGTAAAGGGGTATGTCTGATAAACTTACTATATCGCTTTTTAAGCTTATAAAAAACCATACTGGGTTAACGTTAAAGGAAGGCGAATTCTCTTTAACGGGAGAAAGACCCTTTTGGTTCAGAATACCTCCTTTTTCCCTTAACCCCGGTTCAAGAGATAGATTGAGAGATCTCTTCCAAGATAACTTTGATGTGACTGTAGTTGATTATGTTGACGATTACCAGATCATATTCAGCCAAATTGAACCAACAACTTCTCGTCGTATAAAACGCGTCAGGAACATCCTAGATGTGTTAGAAAGAGAGTACGGTAGAAACTGTCTCAGACCAGAAACCGGTAGAATCTTGAGCGGATATTACTCTACTCATAAAGACAGAATAGAACAGGAAGAACTTGCTTATAATAAAAAGATTTTAAATGAAGCGTTACGAAGACGTTAATCTTATGCAATATTTTTAAACTTAAAACGTGGGGTGGGTAAATGACGTACGATGAAGTCGAGAAATATCTGGAAATGGGAGAGGCTATCTCTAAGGGTAGTTGGAAAGCTAACGAAGCGGTTTATTTAGAGCCGACGACGTTACTTAATCCAGCGCACTATCCTGAGTGTTTAAAAGCCGCAGGTATTAACTCCCTTTTGAGAGTCGATCGACATTTAGTGCGTGTTACCGCGAGTAACACTGTTGAGCGTTTTATTCCCAACATTGTAGAAAGAAAAGAAAACGATTGGTACGTTAAGAGTTACACCTTCGAACAAAATAAAGCATTACCAGAACATAATCAAACCCAAGAAGAAGCTGCATAATAACCCCCCCCCCCTACACTTAGATTTTAACCAGGAGAGGCTCACGCCTCTCCTGGTTTATTTTACATGTATTCTTTTTTGGATCGATATTATTTAAGTGTAAACCTCAATAACTTTTTAGGAATTAACATCATGAATGGTCTTTTTGGAACAGGTTGTTTGCTGTTAGGTGCCGCAGTGTATTTCTTCCTGAAGTACCTGGAACTGCGTAAAGATTTTAAAGAGAATAAGATTAAAGACAAGGGTCGGGCGTCTGGGTATAAAAATGCCTATTTCTCTTTAAGTGTCTGTGTTTTGGGTCTGGGCGTCTTTTTAATGATCAATGGGACTTTGTTGGAGATTAAATGATGAATGTCATTTTGTTGACCGATGCAGAAACTATTTTGGATGTCGTGGATGCTGAGGAATACTATCTCCCTACAGGAATTATGCGGCATTGGATAGAGATGGCTATCCGACGGGGACCCGGGTACTGTAAAGCTTTTTGGTTTGAAGGCGGGATCTTCGTTTTCACCAAAATCCCTTTAGCGAATAATTATGAGACGTGGAACGTCTCAATTTGGATTTCTGAAAATTACAGGCGAAAGGGATTAGCTAAACGAGTGGTGGGTCTGTCTTTGGATGTGTTCGGGCGAACCAGGGGTGAACTACGCTTCCATCCTTGGGATCGGCGAAGCATTGGATTCTTTTCTAACCTGGTTAATGAAGGCTTGTTGACCGGGAAGAATTTTAGCGATATGGCGTCAGGGCATCTTTTGTCTTCTGAACTCCTTAAAGACCCGGAAGCTTTTATATCCCAGCACGCCGAGCTGGTTTAATCCTTCATAGTAAGAGGTAATAAAATGGACCGTAACGAATTAGCCGTTATTCTCATCGATCAACTTAATAAATTTCTCTATCCTAAGTTGGATAAAACGAATATGACCAAGTTTTGTTTATTAGGGTCTTTAAATACTGAGGTGGTCGCTAGTCAGTTTCACGACGGGAAAACCTCCGTGGGTCCTTCGGAGATATTGGCTGTGCTTGAAAAACACAATATCCATTCTGACGGATTCTTAAGTGTCATCAAGCAATTATTGCACTATGGTGACATTTTCGTTTCCTGTTCCTATAAAGTTCTAAGCGATCGTTATGATGACGCTTTTGTTACCGTGAACTTCAATTTGGATTTGACCAAGCTTGATATGCTTGCATTCGCTAATGAACTGGCCCGTTACGAGTAGGTCGGCTCCCAGCAACTCATTTTATACTTTTAGGAAACACCATCATGAACATCAATCATCTTCCAGAGAATCATCACGTCATTTCATCTATGGTCAATCCGTTTGACCCTAATGAAGAATTGTTCTTCGTTACCCACCCCCGTGTAAATACTTACCTGGATCTTGATGTTTGGTTCTGTGATATGGGTACTGGGGACATGAGGGTAGTCGAGTCTTACAGTAAAGTATCCGACGTTCGGTTGCTTGGTTACATGGAAGGGCACGTTGCTAACAATCCGGATCAATTTCTTTACCCCACGGTTATCACGCCTCTTAATCTACGGGAGACCGTGGTAGCCGTAGAGGGCATTCTCGGTGATCTCAATCCTTCTGCTCTTGAAAGTGTTAACACCAGTAAATCTCTCCGTCACCCTTCGGCAGAGGAAATATCTGATGGGGCGTTTAAGGAGTACGAGGCGAGAAAAGCGGCTTTGAAAGAACTGCTGGAAAGCGGAGGTGAGATTAAACCAATTCCGAAAACGGTTTACTACACTAAAGAGTTTTCTGATGCTTTAGAGGACGTCCGCGCTGAACAGAGAGAGGTGACCGGCCAACGAAGTTCCGAAATCCCCACTGAGCCGAGCACCACTGTGACCGATCTTGGTGACGGATTTTCAAGGATAGAAAAAACAATCGGGGGAAGAACCTTGGTAAGTTACGATGAAAAGGCTCACATTCCTTTTCCAAGAAAACGTAAACCCAAGAAACCTAACCATAATCTTAACACGATCATGGGGTTGTTAGCGAGGACCAAGAAGTGACAGAAACGTATCAGAGTTGGGCCGCTGAGTTTAAAAAATCCGTCAGCGAGCTCAAAGAAGTCGAATCGGCCGGCTACGGCAAATATCGTTTAGGTGTGCAGGATCCGCCAGGAAAGCCCTACGTCCTGGTAGAAGTAAAAACCTCCGATTGTGCATACACGCCCAACTATTCGTTGGATCTTGTGAAAACGATTAAGATTCCAAAACCTAAAGGGTTGAGGTTATCGGTAGAACGTCGCATTCGATTAGTGGGGTATCTTTTACAAATCGGGGTGTTCGATCTACTCACTCAGGCAGAATGGGGGATGATCTTTAATGTCTCTCGTGGATCCATTTGGCATTATAAGAAACAGTACGAGGAATCGCTATGAAGATTTATGCGGTCGTTAGTAAGGAAACCGATAATGTGATCGCTAAGTTTCTCGATCACGGGACGGAGAAAGTCAAGTTCAATGGGATCAAATTGGGTATCTTGGATCAACAGGTTCAGCCTGATGAAAGAGAGTTGCTGAAAGTTGTAGAGGTTTATCTTTCGTCGTCAAAAGGAAAGATGGATCAGACGAAACAACTCGACCCCGACACGTTTATTGTTGAGAACCTCAGTTATTATGAGGAGGTTGATTTTGTCTATCTATCTCGTAACCCTGAGCGTGACATCGCGCTGTGCACACCAAAGGAATAACGATGCCCGAGATTGTAACCGCTTTTAGTGCTTGGGAATCGAAGTTCGTTTCCAGTTTAAATGAAATGGAAAATTTTCTGAAGACTCCGCCCGAACACACCAAAATCGAATCGACGATCAAAGGGACCAAACACGGCGTTTGGATTACGTTACTTTATTTCAAAGACCGGGACGTCGTGCTAGGGAGAAGTTTCTCTATCACCAAGTGCCCTATCTACGTTGCGAATAACGTTGTGAGAACCAAACTGATTCGTCATATCGCGGACCGTGGATTAGAGTCAATTGTTTCGATGACTCGGTGGGGCGGTATCTTAGGAATGAGTTCCGCTACTACCATTCGGTGTTTTAAAGAAACCAAAGCACAATGAACGTTCAATGCGTTTATTTAGGAAAAGCATCATGAGCAAGCTATTTACAGGAAAGCGTTAAAATCCATTCCCGTAAAACCTTCGTTAATATCAACCCCTATGCGATAGAGATCCTCTTCTCTATCGTTTTACTATAAACTAAAATCTCTGTAACCCTATCTAAATAAGGATGAAGAAAATGAGTACATTTCTGTTAGTTGTATCCGGCTGGTTCGCTCTGTCCGTTATCTGCGTCGCTGGCTACTCCTTCGTAAGAGAGGGGTGGAAAAAAGAAGATCTCTCTTGGTCGGAGTTTATTAAACAAAGCACGATCTCCGCTAACGTTATTAAAGACAAAGCGGCGCATAAACCTCACGATGTGACTCTCGGGGATTTCTTAAGCTCCGAAGAAGTTAAACCCTGGTTAAAAGGTTTTGACTACGATGTTGAAGAGAAAACCGATTCTTACGTTATTACGCTGAGAACCCCGTCTCACGCAAGAGATTTTCTGTTACCACGACAGCTCTTTCCTAATGCCGCATAAAACAGTATAGTCCATCCCCTAGGGGATGGACTATACTCAACATTTCTTTTTTTTCACTAACGAATTTTATGCTTTGAAGACCGAGTATGTGGGACGCCGCATAAACGTAATCATACATGTATGCTTATTGGTGAAAAGAGGACATTATGACCACACCAACCCAATTGCCGATTCCTAGCAATAACTTGCTGGATTCGAGATTTAACTTTGAGAAGTTAGACCAGATAGTTAATTCCGATGCCAATTATTATACCGATAGATTCGGTAAACAGAGGCTGACCGTCAAGGGATTGGAAAATCTCGCCAATCAGATTTCTATTGATCTGGAGAATAATCTCGCTACTCCAGATGGATACAGAATGATAGGTAAAGTGCTTTCTTATGACGCACTGAAAACAATAACGCCGAAGGTGGTCGGGCAACGTATTTTGGTCAACGGTTATTACGAAGGTACCAGTCTCGGAGGTGGGGTATTCGAAGCTGTCTCTGGGGAAGGGGTAGATGACGGAGGATACACTTGCGTCGTTAACTCCGACTGGTATTGGGAAAGGCGGCCCGACAACATTAACGAAATAAATCTTGTCGATTTCGGGTTACAGGCTGGAGGAACTTTAGATAATTTTTTAACCGCAGCAATTAATTACCAGCAAAGAACGGGTTTGGCTAAAGTAGTAAGGGTGCCTACTTTAGGTCATACCGGTTATATTTTAACCGGCGGGTTGAAGTTCAATATTCTTTATTATAATTTGGAACTAATCGGGCCGGGGGAGCTATCTCACAGTGGGACGGTTGGCACACAAAACACTAAAGGTTGCGTCATTCAACATACAGGGAATAATGTAGGAATATCTTTCGAATATGAAAGTTTTGCCAATCGTTCTGCTTGGGCTAACGTTCATGTTAAAAACTTCTATGTGAGAGGGACCTCTACGGGTAAAGCATTCGTTAATTTTTCTGATAGCTGGAAAAATAAACTCTCTGATTGCGATATTCGCGGTTACACTACAGGCGCGGCATATACGTTAACTAACAAAGTGGCGTGGACAGAAGGATTCGTAGCAACAGACGTAATGACCCGTGTCTGCGCATCAGGTTGTTGGTGTTATCAAGACCCCGTCGATCTAGATCATGTTACAGATTCATTTTTTGGATTTGTCATGAACAGATGTTACCATTCGTTTGAGTTAACCGGCGTCCCTAGTTACGGGCTGCGTGTCGGAGATCGTGTCAATAAAGCTACAGTGTATAATGCACGATGTCAGCTAGGAGCGTGGGCCAGCGCAGGCGGCGATAATATTTTATTGTTTGTTGATGATGCAGGCATTTATATGGGGTGGTTTGACGCCAACCCTGACGGTTTCGGTATTTCTGCCGAAACAGCCCCGTTAACGTCAGCCGCCGCTCCAGTTATACTTTATAAAAAGTATATTGGGACTTTGGGCGGTTACATTGAAGTAATAGACGGAAAGTTACTTTACCAATCTTATTACGACATTACCCCGCATATTTCCAGCGGAGGCGTTGTTAGCGTTTATCCGTTCAAAGGAGTTTACGCTTACTCTGGGTCTAACGTAAGTTTAGCTAACTATCGTTTAGACGAACCTTCTACACCGGTAATTAAAGCATTAGGTACACGTATTCGTATCTATGGTACTGTGAGCGCGGGGGTGGACTTAACATTACGGTTACAGCGCCTCCCTCCCAGTTCAATCTTCCATGTGACTTTACGCGTCGCCGGCTTAGCGCCGAGAACTTATATAGTCAAAACTTTTGATTTAACGGGTTATTGTACTGTAATTAGAGAAGATCGTCAGTCTAACATTTCTACTGTTACAAACACCACAATATCGGGGACGACAGCAACTAGCACCTCTACAAGTACGGCCACTAATGTCATCCAGGATAATTTTATCCTCAGAACATTGGGGAATGTTGGCGACAACGTCGGAAGTACCACTTACTATATGGGTTGTGAAGCAGTATTCAGCGGAACGTCACTTTCGGTGAATAAATCTATGTCTATTGATATCGAATGGGTTGCGTAATGGACGATATTAAAATTAAGCATCAGCTAATCAAGAAAGAGGTTTATCCCGGTATCGATGTCCACATGCCGGCCGAGAAAGTAGAAGTGGAAGTTACTTATACGCCTATCGGGATCGTTAGATCTCCGTTGCAAACAGGTGATGAAACAGAAGTTGTCTTCGAAACCTTTATTGAAGGGTGCGCGCTAAACGGAACCTATCGGTTTACTTTCTTTTATGAAGGCAAAGACACACTCTATAATGAAGCAATTAAAGCGTTAGGAAAGTCGTTTAATCAATAATAGCAGCTACAGTCCTTTATAAACTATAACCTTTAATCCAACCGTCCCAAGGGACGGTTGGATTTTATGCTTAACGATATTTCAACCTTCCTGAATCGAGGAATAGCAATGACGTTACCTACCCAAAACCCTATTCCGAGTTCATCTATAACTGATCAGCTATTTAATGCCGAAAAAATAGATCAAGTTGTTAACTCGGATGAATTACAGTATTCGGATCGTTTCGGGAAAAAACGATTCACTTTCGCTGGATTATACAACACCATTCAGACCTGGATTGGGAGTTTGGGATCTAACTCCGGAGCAAGCGGAATAGGGCTGAGTCAAGGAGGAACCGTTCAAAACGGAATCAACTATTTAACCCCTGAAATGTTTGGCGCCAAAGGCGACGCCATCGTTACAGAATCGTCGATAACGGGGACGGACGACACACAAGCCATAACTGACATGTTTAACACCATGTTGACGTTAGGTCTTGAGGGGCGCCTGACGGATGGAAAGAAATACAACATCACCTCCCCTATAGTAATAACAGTTAACGAAGGGGCTACCTTTAAATTATCAGGCAAAGGAACGATAGTTCAGAACGGCAATTTCACCGTACTAACGATCCAAAATACAGTAATAGGTGGGATTTTACCCGTTTCGAACTTACAAAATGTTAACTATAATTTAGGTGACGGATCGACAACGACCAATGTCACTAAAATAACTTCCCCTGGCCATCCATTCACTGCCGCGGGGCAGATAGGCAAAATATTTTCTGACGACGTTGTCCCGGATAGTGATTCGACGGGACAATATCTGGGAGAATTTTTTGTAGTGGGGGCGGTCATCGACCAGGACACGTTCGTGACCACAGGGGTATTGATAGAACAGTACGCCTCTAACATTAACGTAGCTAGGCCGGCCAATCAAACTATTCAATTTGACGACGTAAACTGGCGTTGTTATTGGAGAGATGATTGGACCGCGTCAATGTTAACTATCCGTGGATGCATTTCACCTATTTTGAACAATGTAAGAGCGGATAATACTAACGGCGTTTTTCTTAACTTAACTTCTTGTTATCGATATGAAATAGGTGGGATAAAGGGAAGAAATATTAAAAATCGTCCTGATCTGACGGCGTACGGATACTTAGTAAACGATTCTAGTAGTTTTTACGGGATAGTGAAAAATATAGATTGTATTAACGCTCGTCATGCCTTCACCACAACCTCATCCAAGGCAACTGCCGGAGATCAACGATGGGATCTGAGGGGGAGAACAATAAGAACCACTGTAATTGACGGATTCGGACAAGGATGCCATCAAGCTTTTGATACACATTCCCCTTGCTTAGAAGTGGAATTTATTAATTGCCGGGCTTCTCAAGATTTCAGAGGGAACACCACAGGAGGGTGCGGAATTCAAATTAGGGGAAACGGCTGTCGGGTGATTAACTGCACGGTAGATGGATCTAAAATAGGTATTGCGTTCTCTACCGCGAGTAAAACATCGGAATCCTCACTGTATATATCGAACTTCAAGTACGAGGGTCCGGTTAATCATATTCCGGTCAACATATCCGGTAACCCCGATTATAGATCCGACGTATGGTTTGATGGCGTAATTAAAACAGACAATATTAACATGTTCGTTGTGGAAAACAGCAATCTTAATATTAACTGGCTGGTGGGCGTCATGAACCCATCTGAAACAGATTGGGGTGTTTTTAAACTCAACCCTGGAGGGGTGGTGCGTGGTAGCAATATTAACTTAAGGTTGACAGGTGTAGGTACCACGGGTTCTTTAGTTTACCATCAAGGAACTGGATCTAAAGCTTACTTTAATGATTTTTCGATTGAGGGAGTGGGTGGAAGGTTGTCTTATTTTGGGAGGTCTTCTTCTCAATATGCTATCGAATCTTATTTTTCTGATGGCGTGCTGGACGCTAGTTTACCGGGCGTTCCGTTCCTGGGTTATCCGACGACAACTCCGTTAATAGGAGCGAAATATAAAGTCGGCGCTGTCACTAAACCGCTCGGCAATAGAACCGTCTCTTATTCGGCCGCCGGGAACGTGACAATAAACCTACAATTCTCTTCCGATCCAATAGTCCCGTTTAAATTATCGGCTAGTGTTGCGGGTGTTGTTATCAGTTCTATTTCTCAGGGAAGCGAGCCGGGGCAAATGCTAGTGTTGTATCTCCTGGATACTTCCGCGAACACCATTTTAGTTAAGGGAACTGGAACGGGGATCAATATCGGTTCTGATTATACCCTCTCTTCAGGGAAAGCCATTTCACTGTGGTGGGATGGATCCGTTTGGCGTCCAGCCAATTCATTTTAACAAATTATGAGATCACCGTTATGACTCTTCCTACTCAAAATCCCATTCCCAGTAATTTAAAGAACGACCAACTCTTTAACGCTGAGAAGATAGATGAGGTCGTCAATAGCGACGACCTCCAATACACTGACCGCTTTGGTAAGAAGCGATTTACTTTTACCGGGCTTTACAATATCATCCAGAATTGGATGGGCGGCATTAGTGGGCTCACCGGAGCAAACAACGTAGGGACGTTATCTGGTCTGTCCGTTCAGTCTGAATTGATTGGAGTACAGTCGGTAGAAGCTTTGCGATCACTTGAACCGACTTATACGGATCAGAGAGTAAAGGTTTTGAGATCATCCCCCACCGGGGTTATTTTGAATCACGACGTTTACTATGATTCATCCGATAAAACTTCATCGGATAACGGATACTCGGTCTTTGTTACTCCCAATGGGAATAGGTGGAAGACCGATATTACCAACGGGTATAACCCATTATTTTTAATAGGGCAGGAAGGGTACGCTGACATATCGTCTGCGATTAACAAAATCGCCTATGATCTGGCGGTACGGTGGGGTAATAATAAAGGTGTAATAGACTTCTGCACCACTATAAGGATTCCGGGTAAGTTATTTGGTCAAACACGATATAACGTGACCGGACCTATCCATATCCCGTCGTTTGTTTCCCTAAGCATGGACGTCGACACATACTTTGATTACTATACCGTGACTAACACAGACGGGATTATTATCGATAATAGTTATTTCCCGATGCTGTTAGACTCGGCGTACGATCCGTCTACTGCGGCCAGACCAAGATCAGTCCTATTATGGGAAGCGTCCAGAGAAGTCTTTATTGGCGGGAGACTCATCTTAACCCACCCTATAGGGTCGTCAAGAACATCTAATACCGGAATAACGATAGGGAATACCGCTAGCGGATTCATAGATGTCAGAGGGTGTAATTTAAACAATTTTGAATGTTTTGGATTTTATTTCGGGATAAAAATAAATCCAATTGATGTTTATATCAACTCATTCTCCCGATTCCATTTAGGCCGCAACTATAACGCTGTTGCGGTTTTAGGAGATACAAAGACTAACGCCGGGGAAAAATTTAATTTCAGTAACGCCACGATCTCCGATTCAGATTCCGACTTAATTTACATTGAGAATAACGGATTTGAATTGTTCTTTTCTGACGTGTCCTTAGACTATCCAACAGGTGATCTAGTAAAAATCACCAAACTCGGTAATGCTTACGTCTCTTTCAATCAGTGCCATATTGAAGGCGTCCAGGGCATGTTAGTGAATGTAACAGGTTCTACTCTTTTTCCAAAATACGGAAAGAGAATCGTATTTTCGAATTGCATGATTGATATTTCTTCAGGGCAAAGTACCTGGAACAGAACTTGGTTCTTCTCCTCAACCATCAATACTTTCGTAATGGTGGATAAAACAACCAGGTTCTGGCCATCGACCGCTACACTCAATTCGAGTAAAACCGCGTATCATTCTCTTATTAATAACGGTTCTCCAGCAAATAACGCCATTACTTTAGATTACCAATTATCAGACGAAGACCTTATTGACGCATCTACCTTTGTCCTGGGTCAGTTTAAGCCGGTAGGTGTCAACAAGAGGGTTATAAGTACCAATTCTTATTCCGGTACCGTCGGGAACGCCTACACTGGAGGGAGTTCTTCCACTGATTCTTGGGGTTGGTATATAGTCAACGGATCGTGGACTTATGCTTCAGCCGATGCATCCGATGGCGATGGTTTGCAGGCGATTTCTTTAACCTCGGACGATGCGACTAAAAGCTTTTTCGTAATGTGTTCGCTACCGTGGAACACATTACCTCAAGAGAAATTTAGAGCGCTGGGCGCCATTAAGGTGTATAGCGGGTATACCGGCTCGGTAAACGTTTCTTGTCTAGTCGAGGCTCATAGTTTGCTGACAATGAACAGTACAGCAGTGGCCGATAATGTGATAGCGACTACTTACAGTCCGGCGGTAGATGTAGCGGCATTGGCCGCTGCGAATTCCAGGGTCGGTATGTTCCAAGGTTTCTGCACGCAAGCGGCCCAGGTTAACTCATATAGTAATTCTACTCACCCGTTACAATTTGTTAGAGTAGGGTTTAAAATAACTGGATTCACTGGAACGATTGAATTGAAGTTACCGACGGTAACCAGTCATAGACTGCTGACAGCTTAATCGGCCGCTGGTAGATCGTTTCTTATTCTGGTTAGCCGGCGTCTTCTTCCGTTTACTAAGTTATCGGGCCTTTAAAAGCCCGATAGATATAATTGACGGACGGGTGTGGTGACCGTATCCCTTTAGTCATTTTGGTATTTCAATCATTAATTTAACACCCCGTGTTCAACGCGGGGTGTTAGGAGTCTTTCAATGACACAGCCAACTAAGAATCCTATTCCCAGTGGGAATATATTAGATCAAATTTTTAACGGGGAAAAGATCGACGAAGTTGTGAACAGCGATGATCTTGAATATACCGATCGATTCGGTAAGAAGAGATTTACTTTTAATGGAATATATCTCGCTTTAAAGGGATACTTTGATACTTTAAAATCAAATTTATCTTCAGACGAAGGATATAAAGAAATAGGCGGGTTTTTTAGTGCTGAGGGACCGGAACAGATAGGCTATCAAAAATATTCCATTTTTGATAGAGTTTTCAAAAGAGGGATGTATGAAATTGATCAAGGGCCTGGAGATCCAAAAGGAATTGCCGGAATAACATTTGGTGGGGAAAATAATAAAGGGACAATCCTACTGGATGAAAGAGGGCGTATTCAAACCTATTCCGTAAAAGAAAATGTTATTACCGCCGCAAGGGTAGCCATTCCCTATGGAGAACTCTTTGGTCAAGGACCTAATGCCAGTAACTACGACGGGCACATCGTCCATTTCCCTTTTCCAGGAGGAGAAGACGACAGCCTACATTCGTCTTTAGTTTTTATTCCAAACCAATTAGGCGGTTCTGACGTATGGGTGCGGGGACCGGGGGCGTACGGAAATTACGACGTTCCTTATCCTAATGCTAAAAAAGTGATGTCTAAACTCGCCAAAGTTAATGATCTTCCACCGGCTATATTAAAATCGAGTACCAACTATAGCAGCTTTGTTAGCTCGGTAAGTTGGAGCCTGCTTTTTGTTTTAAGAACCGATACTGTTGGACCTATTTTTACCGGTGTTTATATTTCTGGAAACGTTCTTAGTAATGCGGTATATAGTTATCTCATAGAGGTTAACAATGTCGGAACTTTAGCCCCAACTACAGCGACAGCTAAAGATGTGATGAGGGTGACTTGTCTTAGGGACCGAGGTGACACCCAGTGGAGTACCGATAACCAGACTAAATTCGGTTACGTTTACGATAGTGCTAATAACACGCTTTCTTTTTATGCTAAAGATGCGATACGCAGCGATAACGCGACCTTTATTCCTTGGCGTTACACCGATCAAAATAGTGCAGGTGTTTTAGGCGTAGATGTTAAACAACCTAATAACACTTATGTTAGCGTGGAGCCCACTGGAATTGTTTATTTAGATGTCAACGACGCATTAACGAACAACACTTATGTGGATCTAAATGATGGGACTGTCGTAAAGACCACCGGTGCAGTGATAAGACTCACTAATGGTATTACTTCAAGCACCAAAACACCCATCACGGGATTATTCAAAAAGAACGATGATTATTGCGCTATTAACCGAGGATATTCCGGGTTAAATATTGTAACGGCAACGAAATTATCTACGGGAACCTATCAAATTACTGGGGCGACAACTAATAAGACGGGTATAGGGTGGAAACTCAAATCCCCGGTTTTTTCTGGTGGGAGCGGGATTCAAAATATAGTTGGGAACATAGTTTCTGATACGGGAACTGTGATTACAATCGAAGTAAGACAAGTGGTCTACACACTTAATACTACGACTAATGCTATCACCCAATCTCTTGGTGATTTGATTGATATTCCTGCTGATTCATGGGTTGATATCCACACGTCATTGAGGTAAATAATGAATTTTTATTATGTCGATCCTTCTCTTAAAGTAGATGGAAACGGAACGCGGTCATCTCCTTTTAATTCGATGGATTCCTTGGTTGCTTCCAGCTGGGCGCATCCGATGACCATTCTTATTAAAAGAGGGACATCTTTTAAATGGTCGTATTTAAATAATTCCTTAGCTAATCTTAACTCTGTCTTATTTTGTAACCAATCTGGAACGCAAAGCGTTCTTTCTTCTTATGGTGATGGTCCTCTACCAATATGGTATCCGGCAGATGAAACAAAAAGACACACTTATACCATATTTCAAAATTTTTACATAGGTGATCTTCAACTATCTCCTACCCCTGGCGTGGTGCAAACAATGGGGTATCTTTATGGTTGGATAAAGGGAGACAGTAATGGGTTATGTAACATGGAAATCGGTAATTTAAGATTTATAGGAACGCCTGAATCTATCGGTAAGTCTGCTGGAATGAATGAGGTGGCGTGTATATTGTTACAGGCGGATTACGTCAGTAGGACGAATATCGCGCACAAAATTTACATCCATGACATATACGGAGACCATGTTAATTGTGGAATAATGGTAAGAGGAAATCCACATCTTTCCGATACCACTACTTTTTATGGTGATCAAAGAAAAAGTTATGGGGTAAGAATACTGGATATCTCTTTTACAAACATAATCAATTACGGCATCAAGCTCTGTGGCGCAACCAGTAAAAATAAAAATAAAAATGTGAGGGGGGATGAATGGGAATCCGGATTCGATGGGGTTTATTACTCTTCTTACAAAACAAACGTTTATAATCCAAACACCGATCCAAAAGGTTCGACTGGTCGTGCCGATGTTCCCATTTGGATTACTATGTGTTCTTATATCACGGGGCAGAATTTCGAGATTCACGGATCAGGGCCTGGTCTTCCCGATAGACAATCGTTGGATTTTGATTATCATACCAACAATTGTACTTTTCGATATGGGTATTGTACTAACAACGCCAGAGGTCCGATGTTTATACAAGGCCCTTATAGCAACTCTTGGTATGCTGCACAAGGATATACTGCGCCGAGCTCGGATCCGTACACTTTATATAAGACATTAGGGTGCGGTGTAATAAATAATGTCATTGAATACGTGACGTTCTATAACGACGGAATCGGCAGAACCGACGAGGTTAGTACATTTAAATGGACGAAACCACAAGTTTATCGGTATTGCTATGACAACACCATCAGAAACTGTCTTTTTATCGATTCAGCCACCAGAACGGGCGATAACATTGTAGGGGCGAACCCTCAGACTGATGATGATGCAACCGCTAATTCTCTTAGCATCGATAGCTGTATTTTTTATTGGAGAATAAGAGACGAAAGCGATTTAATCTCATCGTCTGTTGTGACGTCATTTGGAGCCTTACTCCAAAAAATCAGTTTCAAAAACTGTTTGATTTTTTCTAAGTCGTGGGCTACCACGCCATCATTACCTGGCGTTGTTACATCGGGAATCCTTTACGCAGATCCTAAATTTAAAAATGAAATCCCAACTGTTCCTCCTTCCGGATTTAAAGAAGCGATGAATATTTTGAGGTTATCAAGTAGTTCCCCTGCTTTATCCGCGGGTACCATTAATCCGAATCCAGATAGTTGGGGCAACACAGGAAAAAATATAGGGTGGGAACAATAATCTAACAATTACTACTGGTCGGTATTTCCGACCAGTAGTAACCTTCTCGATTTTATGCTGATCTAAATTCAGTAGACTTGCGCAAGTCTTTATACTACATTCTTTTAAAGGAGTAACCTCGTGGCTACAACTCCAACTACGGGTGACATCCCCAGCAATGCTGCGGTGGACCTCAAGTTTAACTCGGAACAATTCGACCGAGTGATGAATTCTGACGATCTGACTTATACAGACCGTTTTGGTAAAAAACGTATTACGATGAAAGGGGTTCAGGAACTCGCTAATGGCTTCCAAGATACTTTCACGAATCTGTTGGGTTCTCCTGACGGGTTCAAATTAATCGGCGGAGTAAAATCTTTTGATACCCTGAGATCTACCCCGGTAAGAACAGAAGGCCAGCGTATTTTCCTCAAGTCCTATTATGAAAATGGGGTGACCGGAGGGGGGATCTTCGTAGGACACGTCGGAACCAAGTTAGATGATGGCGGAATGGTAGCCCAAGGAATCAATTACTATTGGGAGAGGGCGACTTCATCAGAGCTACTGGCCACTGATTTTGGATGTTTGGAATCTAACGAAGATAACCGGGTCCAGGTGCTCGCTCTTCTAGAGGCGTCTAAAACTTATAATCGACAAGTTGTCATAAATGGGGTATTTAAAGTATCCTCCCTGACAGTTGATAATTTTTCACAAAAAATAAGTGGTTCTGGTGGATTGGTTTTCACCCAAAGGGCTGGGTTTGTTTTGAATCAGCCGACCGGGGCGGAAATAACTGAACTCAAGTTAGTTTTTTCTGGATCTGGTTCGACGGGCCTGACGATTAACTCAGGAAATAAGGTTGACATTAATAAAAATACTTTCTCCGGACACGGAAGAAACGGAGCCGTATACGTATTAGAGTCCTCGTATATCAACATCGAAGGCAACAGATTTTTAGAAGCGGCACCAGACGACACTTTTATTAAATCATCGAGCTCGGATATCAACATCTGGGGGAATAATTCTTTTTGTAGAGTTATTAATAACTTTTGTTTATCTGGAGGGGGATACGGGGTTCAAATCCGGTCTCATTCGTTAGGCGACGTCTCCTCCAACCACATTATATCCGGAAATACGATTTCTGGTTATAACAGTTACGGAATAAACTGTTATAGAAACAAACAGACCTCTACAGACACACAGGTTCTCTCGGATATAGTTATTAGCGATAATTTAATATCCAATATTACCGGCGATCGACCGTCAGATATCTCCGCCCCAACCGTTTTAATATTTGGGTCCGGGATTTATCTGCAGGGGGGAGAGAGGACCGTAATAAAAAATAATATAATTAACAACGTATGTGTCTATTCGAATAACGATCTACTTGCCCCGGCCGGAATAGGCGTTACCAATACCGGGAATGTCATCGTATCCGATAACTACGTCACTAATTCCGGGATGTACGGAATAAAAATTAACGACTCTGTCGGATTGGGCGATCAGTACGGAAAAACGATTGTCGCCAATAACGTCATCGGCAAAGTTGGTTACGACGGGATAATGGTGCAAGATAGAAACAATCTATCAGTGATCGACAACTCGATCGTTACAGCGAGCAGAGACGGCATCAAAGTCATAGCCTCCCCTTCAGCAACGACAAAGGTAACGACAACTGGAAAAACTATCTCCGGGAACTCGGTCAGAGAAATTGTCGGAATAGGGATCTATATAGAGTACACTGAAAAATTCGACATTGTATTAAATAAGGCCAAAAACTGCTCGCAGGGCATAGTCTTCCAGTACAGCGCGGCAGGCAATATAAGAGATAATATTGTTGATAGCGCCAGTGTCAGAGGGTATTACGCCCATGTCACTAATACAACTCCAGGTTCTATTTCATTTTCAGAGAACAGGGCGGTCGGATGCACGGTAGACGCATCGATAGAACATCCAATCGATTATTTTAATAACCCCGGAATAACCCCATCGGGTACCTACGCCGAGGGAAGAGAAATTACCTCGGACCTTCCTAATGTTACCGGGGTTTCTTTTCTAAATCTTAAACCTTCCGCCGCTCTGAATTTTACGGGGTTCTCAGGTGGGAAGATTGGACAAGAAGTAACGATATGGGTAAATAATAATCTCACAACATTTGTGAATAGTTCGACGTTCATGCTTTCCGGACTTAAAAATAAGAATTTGGGGAGCAACGCCGTCATAAAAATGTTTAAAACCAAGATCGGCTGGATAGAAGTAGGTTCTTCGCCGTATGCGATGAGTTATATAACCCTCTCTTCCGGTCAATCCTACCAAATTCCCGATTATTTGGAAGGTATCTATAACCAGGGAAGCACCACACTAGAATCAGCCACAGTGACTTTACCGAATAATCCTGTTGACGGTCAGACGTGTCTTATCGTCTCTCAGTCGCCGGTCACCAACTTTACCCTTAAAGCCGGAACAGGACAAGCTGTTTATCCCTCAGCGACTCCGACCACCCTCAATTCAGGAACGACTATAGCCTACAGATATAGGTTATCGGTCAAAGCATGGTACCGATATCAATAATTTTGTTTAGGTTTTTGGCCAAAATAGAGTGGGTTTTCGTTAGTTAAATTTGGGTTAGTCTGGCTTACTGGGGCCAGCTAACCCAAAACAAACAGCCATTGATTCGATCTAATCAATGACGCAAATAAAGGTGATTTATGACTACCCCGACTAATAACAGCGTTCCGAGCAGTTCCGTGCAAGACAGGCTGTATAACGCTGAAAAATTTGATGAGTTTATGAATTCATCAAACACTAATTTCACTGATCGAAAAGGAGTTTCACGATGGACACTAAGCGGAATCAGAACTGTTATAAGTAACTGGATGGGGTCATTTTCGTCTTCTTCCGGGGCATCCTCAGTTGGTTCGTCCAAGGGATTCACTGTAGAAGACGCTCTGGTTCTTTACCCGGTCTCTACTATCTATAACGTTGATATTAGTAAAATAGCAATTATCGACCAAGGACTTGACTTAGGAAATTATGTTCTGATTTATAATCCAGTTTCCTTAAAGTGCTGGTTTTCTGGATATACTTCTGGGGTTATTTCAAGCTGGAGCGAAAGTAACGACGGTCTAACAGTTACTTTATCTGACGGTTCCAATAAAACGTTGCCCGACGCGAAAACGACCACGGGGTTCTCAGGAAAATCAGTAGATGCCGCATGGTTTGGTGTTCACGCTACTACTGAAACCGGATTCGGTTCTTATGACAGTACCGTTCCCTTAAATAAAGCCTTTCAATTTGCAAAAGCTAATGGGATAAAGAAAGTTGTATGTCCGACCCCTATTTATTTGGCCAGTGAGTATGGGCGATTCACCCTTCCCGGAGACGATGGATCAGTTTATCCTGGTTGGGTTTCCGCTGGGACAGACGCAATTATCTCTCCAGAGCCAGTTTATACCATGCCTTATTGCGTAAATATTCCCGGAGGAATATCTTTTTCTTCTTCGGAAGGTCAGGCCGTGGAGATCACAGGCCCGTGGTTGGTTGGAAGTTCAGATATAGACACCAATCAACTTATTGGAATACTACAGACCTCGAATAATAAATACAAAGGGACTGTCTCAAGTCGCATAAACATAAAAATGACCGGGTTCATGATCGGGAGAGTGGTCGAAGGAACTCTGGTTAACGGCGAAGATTCAGTTAGTTATTGGAGTTGTGGAATTGGTGAGACGATTCAGGGCGTAGAGCGCCTCCATTATAACTATGTTAACACCAATAACTGCATCGCCGGCATCGTTCACGGTGGATGGTGGGTGATGAGAGCGAGGTCTCAGTCTTGGCAATATATGCCGGGAAGTTTCGGAAACTACCCCAATAACTACACTTATGGTGGTGTTACGGGCGGAACCACTGATGTCTTTCCATTAGGATGGACTGATTTTTGTAAGATGGATTGGTTCATCGGAGAGCAATATCGCGCTCCTTATAAAGATAGAGCCCTTCTGATAGATCATTTTTTTAACACCTATTTTTATAAAGATGGAAATTCGGCTTTGACGAGTGCAGGCGGCCGGGCATCTAACACCACGGCTGGTACTGCGGCGGTATTCCCCCCTTATAGAGGAATAGCCGGAAGAATGCTAAATGTACTCTCACGTTATGGAAGACCCGGATCGGGATATCAAATAGATTTCGCTAAGACATTCTATCAGCATAGAACTCCCTTCTATACTTCTGAAGGAGTTAGTTCGGTAGGTTATTATATTTCAAATCTCGTCGCTGAAGGAATAGGTTGCGCGGACCCTAATTTGGGTCTAACTACCGGTAATTACTTCGGTAAAGATTATAAGGACCCTTACCGGCCCGATAACTTCGGGATCGGTTATATGTGTGCCCAGGGTTTTTATATCCAAGGATGGTCGGGTGGGTCAAATTGCCAAAGAGTCAGAATTAGTAGCTCGGACACCAACATTCCAGGATCAATTAACCTTAACCCTATTTACCAAGGGCAGGGGGCTGGCGGGACCGATCCGATATTATTCAGAATATCAATGTTTGATGAGGCTCAAAATGGGGGTTATCGCGTTCCGTATATCATCAAAGAATCCGGAATGCAATTTCCAACGGGAGGATCTGGAGATCCCGAACCTCTTTTCATTTCCGTCGGGAATACCGCTCAAGCCACTGTTCTGATTGGCACTACGACATTATCGGGATTCTCTACTAACAAAATTGTTTATCGGAAACACGGTAACTTAATTAAGTTTAGGATGCTGTTGTTTATTTCCGGGGAGTTCACATATCCGTCAGGAAATATAGAAATCACCGGGTTACCAAAACCACTGGGGTCTACAGAGGCGTATTACCACCTTACCGTCAATCAAATTGTTTCCATTCCGGGAACTGTTTTTCCTTCGGCTCGTTTCAAAGACGTGAATACCATTACTTTCTACAACGGGAATGGATCCACTCGTTTAGACGGCACAGTTATGAACACGAACGCTAACGGCAAAGCCAATTATTTTTATATTGATATAAGCGGCGAGTACGTCGGATCCTAGTGATGATTATAAGTGGTTATAACCAGTAACCACTTATAAAACCTTTAATTTATATCCAGCGAGGAATCGGTAAGATGACCGCACCAACTAATAACGATGTACCGAGTAACTCGGTTCAAGACAGATTATACAATGCTGAAAAATTTGATGAGTTTATGAACTCAGATAATCCTAATTATACTGACCGAAAAGGGGTCAGTCGCTGGACTTTGAATGGAATAAGACAGACTATTCAAAACTGGATTTCATCCCTTAATACGCCGTCCGGAGGGTCAAATATTGGATTGATGGAAGGCGGTAATGTACAAAATGCGTTGGTGCGTTCTATCAACGTAGAACAATTCTCGTCATATAACACCAACGCCAATGACTGGGGTCCCGCCTTTCGAGCAGCATTAGCTTACGCCGCGGCCAATGGAATATCCTGGGTTGAATTCCGCGGCAATTACACTATCAGCTCTCTCGATACCGTAAGTTGGGTGACTCCTTTCGACGACGGTACGGTATCGCCAGAGCGCATCACAGCCGGGCAAGACACGAATACAACAGCGGAAGCACAATATACCATGCCCGTCCATTTAAACTGCCCTTACGGGGTGGGGATTCGTTCTAACGGTATATTCAGCAATTCTCTCACCTTTACTTGGGATCGAGACTCGGGAGAAGTCGGTCTTAATTCACCTATCGCGATTTGTTGTCGCGTGAAAAACTGGGACGGAACCTATATTGCAACATCTACAGCCGTTAACCGTACGAGCGCTGTAACTTCTTCTAATTTCGAGGGGTTTACGTTGAGTAATGCATTCATCGGCATTTTGTCGGATGGGATTACGCAGTGGAACCAATGGCCGTCTATGCGTTTCAGGCAATGCGGGTTTGGGGTGTTGCAACAAGGGAGCGACATTGCTTTCTACGGGACATTGATTTTCAATGGTTGCTACGTCGGAATGTCTATCGGTGGGTGGTGGCTGCAACGTAACGCTGGCGCTTATCCATCTTCAATGCTTCCTCCTTATCCCGCTAAAGACACGTTTGTGTCAGGTTGGATCGACGCCGTTCAGATTAAGGAATTACAATACGATTTCCCTATAAGGGATTGGAATGCGCGCGCTGCTTCTTTTGATACATTCTTCGATACGTATTTCTATAAGACTGCCAACAACGCGACTCGGTTAACGAAGAAATTGAATGACCTCTCTACTGATGCTTTAACTACCTTTAATGCGGATCCGTTCAGAGGGATCGTCACGCGTGCTTTCTCTGCAGTGAGTCGTTACCAGCATACTACTAAGACGATTCGCATAGGTTATCTGAAAACATTGATGACCTATCGTCCACCGGTGGTAACGTCGTCTGTCGTAGGATCAGCCAACACCATCGATAAAGCCTACGTAGAACGTTGTGGATGGCTGGATCCTGAGAATAAAACGACGGATTTCTTTAAAGACGGAAGGGATGTCTGGAACAGTGATTTGAGTTCTTTGCCCGCTGTTTGTGCCCAGGGCTTAATGGGGGTGACGTTATGTACCCCGGTCCACACTAAACAAGTCAAGATCTCAACAAAAGGCGCGGTGCGTTTTAGTGATGTCATCGAGTCGCAGCGATTCATCACTAACGAGTCCGGTTCCGTTCGTTTAGCTCGATTAGCCACTTGGGATGACAACAGTGGATTTAAGAGCTGCTTTGAAGTTCAATCACAATATACTTACATCCCAGGTTTAACTTCTGAATCTGCGGGATTAACTCCCACGGGCGCTGTAGGATTTAGAGTGCGTCAGCGCACCACAGAGGCGTTTACCGCTCCGTTCTTGACCAATGGGGTGGCCGACTCGACGCAAGCCGTGGCGTTCCGTACAGCTAAGATCAACATGATTCAAACCGGCCGTACTGTTAAAGCGTACTACTTCTTATGGTTTGATAACTACGCTGCTCTAACAAATACGTTGTATATCTCTATGAGCTCGTTGCCGTTGTTCAGACTATCGGGGTCCTCCCCATTGCCCGATCCGAGTAATAGCTTTGTGGGTCCTTCCGGTTGTGTATTCAGTCTGATCAAATGTAGCTCGGCGGTTAACGTCGTCCCCGTATCGGCGGGATTTGTTTATGTGTCTGATACCGAACGTTACGTCGTATTGTATTCCGATGCGAAAAAAACCGTTCCATTGAAACCTAGCGACTTCGGCCAAGGAGCTTCTTTAGAGTTCTGTATCGAATATCCAGCTAACGCCGACTGGTCTTAAATTAAAATAATACGGGGTCTTAATGCTATGAAGGTAAGGAGTTAACCCACACACAGCAGGTACTTATATGCATAATCGTAGTGTTAAGCGTGCTAACCGCGACGCTCGTCGCGAAGCAAGACGTCAAGATAAGTCCCAAAGTAGTCAACTGAAACTGGTGGACAGCAATTTCAGTGAAATAAATCTACCTCTTGCAAAAGCTGATCGGAGTAAGATTGAGCCGAAAAACCCAATGCAGCAAAAATATTGGGATGGGTTACACGCCCACGATGTCGTCATCGGTATTGGTGAAGCGGGTAGCGGTAAAACGTTCCTCCCGACTTGTTACGCGGCAGAACGTCTGCTGGCTAAAGACGTGGAAAAGATTATCGTTACACGGCCAGTCTTACAGGCCGATGAAGATCTGGGTTTTCTCCCAGGGGATGTTAATGAGAAATTCGCACCTTACTTCCGGCCTGTCTACGATATCTTACTGAAACGCCTGGGCGGTGGAATGCTTAATTATTGCATGAAACCTGGTGTGGAGAAAGTCGAAGTCGCCCCCTTTGCTTTTATGAGGGGTCGTACTTTTTCTGACTCAGTAGTGATTCTTGACGAAGCGCAAAACGTTACGGTTATGCAGATGAAAATGTTCATCACTCGTATGGGTGAGAACACTACGGTAATTATCAACGGCGACCTTACCCAGTGCGATCTTCCTAAAGGGGTTAAATCCGGTCTGGAAGATCTGCTGGAACGCATTGAACGAGATCCTGAAAATGGATTCCCGATTTATCGTTTCAATGCGGCTGATAGTGTGCGGTCAGAGATTTGTTCCAAAGCCCTGAAACTTTATAAGTAAGTTCTAATAACTCCTACTCCCGATAAGGGAGTAGGAGTTATTTTAAACGCGCCACGACTATTTATGAACTTTTCATAAGAGACTGTAATCATGAACCTCATGTACGATAACTACCTGGGTAGAGAAATCCTGGAATTGGGCCTGGAAGAAAATCTCATTGGTATGTTAAATCTGGCAATGGCGGATATCAATCATTTTGCCAAGAAAAGCATTCATCCTAATAATAACCCTTATCCGTTTAATCTGAGTGATTTCCAAGAGAATCGATTAAATGAACATTACTTCTTAGTTTTTGATGGTAAGAGAATAGCGTCGATCTTATCGGTCGAATACCGAGTCGAATGTTTCGTCAAGATCGCTAAAATCTTTAATGTTTATACGCTGCCGGAGTATCGACATAAAGGGCTCGCTAAAGCCAACCTAATAGCCGCTGTAGTGTCGGCGAGATCAAATGGATACATCGTACAGTTAAGTGTTTACAGGTCTAATAAAGCCGCTCAGAAGCTTTACAAGAGTCTTAAATTTAAACCTGTAGAATACACCATGCAACTCGGTTAATTTTAACGACTGTAATGTTTTATTAGTAATAAACGAGAATACGTTTTTTAAACATCGGTTTGAAATAACACGTTCTCATTTTAAACTGTAAAATAAAAGGTAAACAAAATGAAAGTGAATAAAGACGATATTTTAAAAGCATGGTTGAACCAACCAGAAGATGAAAAACATTTCCTTACCCTGAAGGAAGATTCAGCGACGTTTTACGTGCACTTACCCCATCCTGATTTAACTGCCGATGATATATCCAATTCTTTGGCCTGGTTACAGCATTTTAATGTTGATGGTGAAAACTGCATTTGTATAACTAAGAATACGTCTTATTCTGGTGTTATTAGTTTGGTGTCATCCTCGCTGTCTGCTGAGAAATCATCTGTGTTAAACAGTTATTTTGACGACGTCGCTGTATATGCCGGGGAAAATAAAAAAGACAGTTATTTTGAGTCAGAGAATAGCCATCTGCGTTCAATGACTTTCAAGGGCAAAGAAAATAAAGTTAAGAACTCCCGCCTTAGTCATTTAAATGTTGAAAATATCCAAGTCAGTTTAAGTTCGATCACGGATAAAGGAAGTTTTAATCGCGGACAAATAAACAACAGCACAATAACCAGAAGCGAGATCGATTCCGAGAAACTGTCTTTATCCAATAAGAACATAGTTGGGGTCAATACTTCGGTTTATATGTTTAACGGAGAATATCTTTCAATAAACGATGGTCTCGGAGAACTGACCGCGGTAATGGAAATTAATCGTAAAACCGTCCTTTACAATAATAAAACGTATAACCTGGGGGTATGGGAAGAACAATTTATTAACAAAGAACAGAATCTGTTCATTAAAATGATGAACCAGAAAAAATTAGAAATGATGAATTTGTTCTTCGATAGTTTGGCGTTTAAATAGAAATAAATCTTACTCTACCTCGGTTTCCCGAGGTAGAGTAAAGAGAGCCACCTAGATTATTAATGTCTAAGAAATATAACTGAGGAACCCAGTAAAAGAAACACCCAAAAATCAGCTAGTGGGTGTTCTATCGTTCTTTTTACGCTAATACCCAGCAAGTTCTAGATGAGTTCCAAATGAATTCATAAGTTCCCGCAGAAGTTAAAGCGACGCTAGTTAACGACCCGCCTCCAGGGCCGTAAATTGTATCGGTCCCGTTAGGGGTTACCGTGTACGCCCCACCTGATAGGATTTTCTTAAATCTTATCATAAACCCTGAACTCAACCCAGCCCCAGACGGAAGGTTGAAAGATGCGGCGGCGGAACTCAAACAGTAATAAACGTTACTCAATCCGGTCGTAGGGAATGTATAACCGGAGTTGATCTCAGTGTAAGTAACAGATACTTGAGATAATCCAGCTAATGAGACTTTGCCTGCCGCGAACGTGATTAACTGGGTAGGGGCCGCCGTTCCTGAACCACCCCAGATCCCAGAAGCAGAGAAACTCAATCTTGGGTAAGTCTCATTCGTCATTTTTAACGAATACATCGCTGTAGTCGTAGACGTAGTTCCCTGTTGAATAGGTTGAACAGCGTCCATAACTTTGATGTTGGCGAACTCGTAGTTTCCTCGGTTTGGGGAGCTGGTCACTGCTATTACCGCGGCGTCAGACGGAGAGCCAGTAGCGACACTATTGGTGAAGTTATCGTTCACGCCATTCCACATCGTCAAAGAACCCGATGCGAAAGCCATACAGTAGGCCACTCGCGATTTAGTGGTATCTGTGTTGTAGTTGAAATGGGAGTTGGAGGTGATGATCTTCCTTACATTACCCATGAACTTCAAGTTAGCGTAACCGTTAGTTGCGATATCAGCAGAGGCAGACCCCCATCCGTTAGCAAAGAACGTGTTAGCGATTTGTTCATGGATTTCGCTACCACCAGGAGTATTAAATAAAATACCTGACTTAGCGTTAGAGTTAACGTGGTTCCTTACCATACTCGTTACGGTGGCGTTAGGTCCAAACACCACTCCGTTTCCGTTCGACTCGTAAGATTCACTGAGCACCATACGGAAACTGGCACAGTTAGCATAAATATTATCCGATCCGCTACGACCAATAGAAGAAGATAGTAATTGCCAATCCAGACCATTAACGATATACAAGCAGGTATTATAACAGTACAGTATCGAAGAGTACTGCAAATACCCCATGTTACGGTTTTTCTCGGCATAAACCCCGTACCCAGAGAAGTTGGTGATAGTCGAGTTTATCAACTGCACACCAATTGAATAAACGCTGGCTTCGGCTAAGTATATCGCAGTGAGAGGACCTCCTGTCGGCGGGTTTAGAGCATAAACCGATCCTGGACTAGACCAATCCCCCACAATCCTAATGTTTTCAAAAGTAGGGGAAGCCGATCCGGAGCAGTTAAACATATTGCCGACTGTTCCTGGTTTAGCGGTAATGTAAGCCGAACCGCGTTTACCGATACCTTCAAAATAAACATTATTGGAAATATTTAAATTCCCAACTATGTAGTTCTTACCCGATCTAAGTTTTATCCTAGCTGTAGAAGAAGCGTTAATGGCGGCCTGCATAGCCGCCGTATCATCGGTTACACCATCGCCCTTCGCCCCATAGGCTTCCGGAACAATATAGGTCAAGTAATCTTGGACATACCCTCCCTGGCTGACTCCGATGTTCCCAGCACCAGTATTCCCAGTTAGGTTGGAGAAGAAGGTTTGAATAGAGCTTATGATTCCCTTCATTGTGAAACGTTGGTTCCCAAACCTATCCGTATAAGTTTCAAGATCCGAATTCACGACTTCATCTAGTTTTTCAGCATTGAACCGCACATCTATCGCCGTAGACGATGGAATGTTGTTTTGTGTTGGAGTCGTCATCTCTCCCTCCGACTATAAAAATTAACGGCCGCGCATATTACTATGTACGGCCCCTATCTAACCTGGGTCATAAAATTCAACATGATGTTAACCCACACTATTGAGGTTTTATTATGAAATTCACTTCTGCTGTTGCAAAACTCAAACCCGGTTACGGGATTCAGTGCACCGATTGGAATGGCGCTAATCAATTTGTTTTTGATGCCTCTTTGACCATGTCTCTCGTTGAAGCACGCAAGCAGGGCTTCCCCGGCCCGGTTAAACTGAAACCGGTTTACGTGTTGCATAACGCCAAGGGCGAACTGCAGCCGGGATGGGTGCCGTCTCAGGGTGACCTGCGCAACGAGAATTGGATCGTTGTCAAAATCAAAGACGCGTTGGCGAAATGAACTATCACCTCTTCTTCGTCGCGGGATTGACGATTTGTTTGATGGTTTTTAGTGCCTTTGACGATTACTACACGAAAAGAGCGATCGGACTTAAACACTATGTTCCTTTCTGGATCGTTGCTGTAATTCCAGGAAAATCCAAACTTAGTCTTAAACTGTTTAAGTTTAAGATGACGTGTTATGTTTTAGTTTGGGTTGCGTGGCCGGTCATTCTATCATCTCCGTTACCTTTTCTTGTTGCGTTGATGATGACGATCTTGGGATTGCTCAGTTGCATCATGTTAGGATCGTTGCTTCACAACATCGCTCAATCTAAAAAATAAATCTAAGTAGGAGAGGGGGAACCTCTCCTACTTAATAAAGGATAATCTTTTATGCCTATCATTATCGTTCCAGTTAGCGGTGGGGTGGAATCCACTGCTTTACTCCATAAAGCTTTACAAGGTGACAACGAAGTTCATCCCGTATACGTTGCTGTCAACGGCGACCCCAGATCATCGGTATTTGATTTAACCGCAGCCGAACATATAGTCGATTGGTTTGAAGAACACAAAGGCAACTATGTTGGAAGATTAAAACCCTTAACGTATATGATCAATCCGGTTTTCTTTCATCTTCATAACAACAGCAAAATAGAAAACACTCCGGCCAATTATGGCGTCACCCAACAATTCCAATTGATTTACAACATTAGTCTTTTTCGATCTAAACTTTGGGATTGCAATCCGAGTGTCTGGATCGGTTGGTTAAAAGAAGACAGCAGTGAATTTTCTTTTAACGAATACGATTTCTCGGCGGAAGAGTATCAGGAACTCTTAAAGTTACCCGTGACGTTAGGGACGTTATCTAACATAGATCGTACATGTAAACCTTTTAGAGCGCCCTTCTGGGAAATGACTAAATCGGATGTTTATCGGACATTGCCTGAAGAACTTAAAACCTTAGTCGTTCCTAATGGTTCTGAGTTCTATGACGGTAATGGCGACTTGGTCAGAAACCCTTGGAAAGCTAAAAAGGAAGAATGGATCAATGCGAACATACCCATTAAAGACAGTTATGTATTTTCAGCAGCTCAGATTTCCCGCATAGGGCGATACGCCGGAAAGAAACTCTTGGGGAAAGATTTCAATCTCTCTCCTAATTACGACGCTTTAATCGAATTAGTTTATCGAAATGCGCGGTGGCACCCCCTCCCCTTTACCGATAAAGACTTCTACACTATTTGTAACGTAAATCAGATAAAAAACATTGTCAGGGAAGCTCAACACAATCTCCCTGCCATTAAACCAATCGATTAGTTAGATAACTTCATCTATTTTCAGTTCTACATTATCCAATTGGAGTAATCAATGAAATGCAATCACGATTTTGAAAAACCTACCTACGAATTTTTAAAGAAGGAGTTGGGTTTCTTTCATTGCTTTAAACGAACGTGTAAACAATGCGGTCATGTTCATCAACAAGAAGTGAAACGTAAATCGGATGCACCTCTTTGGGCTAAAGAAGCGGAAGAGGTGTTTCACTACCATAAATTTTAGGAGTTATTATCAATGGGTATGATCGATTATGTTTATGTTGCCAGGGATAATAAAGTCGGGATCCCCAACCTCCTCCCCGACGAACACTACCAAACCACAGAAATGGATTGCCTTAACGTCAAATACCAAATTAACGAAAATGGCATCTTTTCTGTTATAGGTAGGGGTAATTGGGAAGACGGTTACGAACAAGATGTTTTAGGCGGATGTTTAACCGAAACGATCACGTTAGAAGGTGAGACGGAAGAGGGCAAAAAAGAACTGTTTCTTTATATCGAGAATAACGTTGTTAAATTCGTTTTCGAATACGGTAACATTCGGTATAAAGCCGAAGATATTAACCTTGACAACATGTATCGAAAATTCACCGATGAATTCTTGGGTGAATTCGAATTCTTATTAGGGGGAGAATAAAATGAGTTTCTCTATTTCTGAAACAGGCCTAAAAGTAAAGGGTCTGAGAACACCTAATTGCTCTTGGATTAAAAATGCGAATGATCGATTCTATTCAATCGATAATGGTTGGGAGCGGTATATGAAAGCCTCTACAGAAGAGATCATTAATGGGGTAAAGTGCATTAACCTCAGTTCACCTGATTTTGGTATTAACGATATTTTGATTAGTTTAATCGTTAGATTCAATACCGATATTCGTTTGAGCAAAATCTTCAAGAAGGTTAATAATAACGACGTTCCTTCTTTGTTTAACAACAGCGACTTCGTAAAGCATTACACTCAGCGACCTCATATAGAAAACGGGTTATTGAAATATAACGGTTGGACAGTGGGGGTGGGACGTCTACCAAAAATCCAGTCTTTTGATTGGAGAGTCTATAGCTCTGAGGGATTTAACATCATAACCATTCCCAACCCAAAACCTAAACTAAAGATCCGGTTTACAAGAAGTAATAAACCAGGCTACGTTAATTTTGTTGTTAAAGAACAACCAGGACTTAACGAATGGGAGAAAGTTTATGAGTAATCGGGGGTTATCGTCGAGTCCTTATAAGAGCAGACTCGAGAAGAAAAAGAAAGATAAAAAGAGAGCACGTATTCTCGGAAGCCCTAAACTGAGAGGACGTAAAAGCGCTCAACAAAGAGTACAAATAGATTCATTCCTGGAAAGAGTTATTGCCGATGCCGAATCATGGGCGGAGCGACAAAAGACAGAAGAGTGGTTAAAGAATCCGCTTTATCCCTATTGGCGTAAGGGTCCCTTCGAGATAAGACTCTCCGGGGTCATTCCGTCTCCTCCCGCATTTTCTGGTAAAGATTATGAAAGACTCAGTAATGCGTTTCGTTATCTCGTCTTAGCGAAAAATGTCCCTAGTGTTTCTGTAGAAGCGCTTAATGGTTCCGCTAACCGACAAGAGAGCATTTACAAATCATTCTCTTTTTATAACCATAAAGAGATCGATCTCCGGGACTATGTTAAAGTCCACGGTCGGCCATTAACTACTAACGGATTCCACCATGGCTAAATCTATTTGGAAACCGGGTGTTAAAATCACTCGTAAAGAAAAGAAAGCGCTTCGTCGTTTAATGCCTCATCCTAATAAGGGTCGCAGACACTACCAGTGGCGGGTAGAAAACTTACGCATTAGCCACATCATGAAAAACGTATTGAATGATGACGGTACACTGAATATCGTTCAGGTTGCTAAACGCTCGGTTCGCGTTTCGGCCAAACTCACGATGAAGAGAGAATTCGCGATATCGCGTGTCCAGGGTAAAGTGAAGGGTCCGATCTTTACAGAAGTCGACAACGTCGGTCAAAATCAAGGAGAGGTCATCGAGAGACTGAGAGCCGGATACCAATTCACCGTGACCTCCCCAGAGTTAGCGAAAACGATTAGGGAACTCCCCGCTGATATCGATCCGGTCCAATTCAAAGAAACCTGCGATAAGGTTATCGAACAATATCTCAGTGATAACATTAAGAACGGAACCGTTAATCCAGAAATAAAAGGAGTACATCTTCGTGGCCAAGCCAGTGACGTATCGTCAGTTCCTAAAGAATAACGACATTCCCAAGGATAAGAAAGAACCTCTTATTCCTACTACGGCGGTATTGCTACCGAAACCTGAGGTTCCCAAAGGACTTAATTCTAGCCTGCGCAGTACCGACGGAACGGGGATAGATACCTTCGGTAATTTAGATGGGCGGTCTGGAAAGATAGAAATACTCAACGCTAAGTATGCGCATGGAGAATGGTTTACTTGGCCCAACAAATAGGAAGTGGAATGGCTGAAGAATACCCTAATATGTTGAATCCAAGGATGGCGGATGGATTTGGTATTGACATAGGGACATCTAAATCAGGTAAGTGTTTCACATTAGACGGATTTCTTTATATATCCGATAATTACCGATTCCCCTCCCCCTTGATTAGATTGACACTTGGTGAAGATATCGTCTATTCGTGTAACGTTCTTCTTAACTTAAAACATGTTAAAAGCATTCTTAAAGGAGAGTCTGATGTTTTAGAGTATTTCATGGATTCCCTTAAACGGGATAGAGAAGATCCTCGTTACCAAAATGTGATATCGGGAATAGATGTCGCAATTAACTTCTTAGCTAACCGTAGCGGATCGGAATTGATTAATCATAAAACACTCTATTTGTTTAATCAGACTTACGTTGCTTTATGTAATCGTATCTTTGAAAAACGCAGGGAGTCCGTCAGACGTTGTATTAAATTCCGACAAGGCCCTTTTAAGTTCGTTCAGAGTTTTATTTATCAGCCTCACGATTATGGATTAATGACCTCTTTTGACATGGTGACTTCTAAGGATGTAAAACTTCCTTGGGTGTGCTGTATCGTCGAAGTCGATAATCAATTTAATCGAGAATTTGAAATTGACTTAACTGAGGATGATTTCGAATTAGTCGCCAACGGAATTGTTAGTGCGCAAGAACTTTGTATCAGTAAAGGGTTGTTTTACGCGAAGTCACTTTTCGGAGAAAACGCTGTTCAAACGAAGATTATTGAAACCATTTATAATCGTCAGTTTGAAGTGGATTTCAACGCGCAAACAGAACGTAATAAAGTCGCTAATCAAGAGATCGTTACCACTTACTTGGAGATGAAGAAATGATCATATCACTCATTATTGCTTTAGATGAAAATAACGTTATCGGGCAGGACGATCGTATTCCCTGGAATGAACCAGAAGATATGATGTGGTTTGTTACTAAGACCCGTCATAAGGCTATCGTAATGGGTCGTAAGACGTTCGACGGTCTTCATAACCCGTTACCTAACCGGTTGAATATCGTACTCACCAAAGACGGTAAGGAACGTCCTGGGGCGATTACAGCTAAAACCCCGTGGGATGTTCAGAAAGCGGCTATCGACGCGGGTTATAACGAATTGGTTATTTGTGGAGGACCTGGTTTATACGACTACGCGCTAAATAACAATATCGTGGATAAGATCTACCTCACACGGGTTTTGAAAGAACACGAAGGTAACGTTAAATACGAACATCCTCTTTTGGAAGAACTCTTAGGCAGTGATAAAGTGGGTAATCTGTATGCCGATAAGTGGGTTCTGGATCAATTCGTCTCAGCACCGGGTTTGGTGTTCCGGGCCTTAACCAAAGTAAGGAAATGAAATGGGGCTGGTCATCAGAATAGGTAATGCCCGAATAAGACCTCAAGATCCGATGTTCCCGCATTACGAAATGGATGTCGAGACGGAGGTTCTGGCAAGAGACGACAGTGCTCCGTTCACAGTTGGGATATGGTCGAGTAATGAGATTGAACCACGTTACTGCGATTGGATATCCTTTTGTGGAGAGGTTGGTATATTCGAAGCATTTTTTTACATAGACCGTAATGGAGATCCTTGTGCTTACGGAGATCCGGGCGCCGTTTTCCTTTCTAATGATATTTTGGATAGTTTTAAAGAAGCGTTAGAAACTTATCAAGCCAAATATCCCGATGTGGAAATAAAGGACGAACTGACGACCGATACAGTTAAAACATATCTTCATTATTTGAATTGGTTGATTTATTGGTCTGAAAGGGCTTTAAAAAACGAAGACATTCCAGCCATTGGGATTGGGGTTGAATAGGGGTAAGATATGAAACAGAAATTTCATCAAGGCGATTTGGTTTTTATAAAAGAAGACCTCGGCCCATACATGTCCCATTTCGAAAGTGGGTGTCGGGCTATCGTTCAATACAGTTACAATGATCGTTACGGCGATAAAGATAAATCAAAAGAGTTTAAAAATGAGTCTGATATCAGCTATTCTCTTTGGTTGGAAGGGAGGGGAAGTGTTGCTTGGTATCATCAGAACCAACTCATTCTCATTGAAGCGGGGAGAGGCGATCTCTTAGAACGGTGGGAAAAGGAGGAGGAAGAGAAAAAGGTTAGGGAATCCGATCTGGATTATATCTTCTCCATTAAAGATCCAAATAAGTTGGGTTTTTATAGTCTGCAGGCATTGGCTGACGAGATGGGGTTGGGAACTCTCTGGGGTTCGAGAGGAGAAGGTATCGACCTGGCCCGTAACATGAACATCATACGTCTCATCGCCTCACGCTTTTTGGAATGTGAAAACCCCAAAGAAGAATTTATAAAATCAGCGAGTGAGTTTAAAGAGAAAGTTTCCTCTGGTGAAATCAACACGCAGATAAAATAAAACCTTTAACATCTCTTTGTAAATCCAACGGTTATTTTTAGGGAAAACATCATGTTAAAGAAAACACTTATTTTTATTGTCGTTGTTATTGTTCTTCTCGGTGCCGCGGCGGAACGTCAACAAAAGAAAGACGCGAGCGAACTCGTTACCTACGATTGCACATATAAGTTGGCGGGAAGTAAAGAAACGGTCCAGATCTTAAAGTATTCGGATCGGATTGAATACCGTGGTGACACCTACGAAATGGTAAAAGGATCAGATACGCTCACCGCCGGACTGTCTATTCTTTATAAAGATGGAAGTGATTTCTATTTCAGTAAAGAAAAGAATACGTTTCGCCCGGACAGCTCTAGCAGTTATACCGACATGAAATGTCATATTTTGGAGGACAAGTAATGGAACGGGAAATCGAAAAACAAGATAGTTTTTATATCACCGAATGTTCCCTCTCTGCCGCCAGCTCTTTATCTTACAGCAAGGAGGGGTTTTTAGAAAACTACACCGGGTTTAGTCACGACGCACTTTATTTAGATGAGATCGTTGCCGGATACCTGGAACGAGAGACCGATGAATTTGGGGAGAGCTTGTTCGAAGTTCTTCTGGATGTATCGCGCGAAAGTCCCGTTATTTACATCACCGTTCTTAAAAAGAATGCCGATATTCTTGAAATGAATTTATCTGTGGAGAGTCTTAAGACTCTCCCGGAATTATTAAAACAGTACAATGATGTTATTGTCGCTTTTGATGAAACCAGGGATCACTCTCTAACTAAGGCGTACGACGTAGCTTTACAATACTGTTAATCAATCCAACCTTTAGGAGTTAGTATCATGAACGACATTAAACGTGTCGCCGATCTCATGCACCAGTCTGTTATCCAGCACAATTCAAATATTCTGAAAACCGGCCTTATCGTACTAGCCACCGACCAAAATGCAATGGTGAAATCCTCCATCCATTTCATCCCTACTCAGATCACTGCCGGGAAGAATGAAGTAGAAATCGAGGTTGAAGCAGCGGCTAAGGAATTCGATTTCCACGTCCATTACCTTGATAAAGTTATGGTCGTTTTGGACGATAACCTCAGGGTAAGGGCGGTGATTATCACCGGAGGACTTAATGGGTTTCCTGACTTCCAACAACTGTATCCGAACTACTTCGCCCCTCCAATCCCCCAGGCCCCTTCGACGAACATCGTCGAAGTTGTTGGGTTTTCTGATGCTGGAATGTATCCTGAAAGCATTTTCAGTTTTTACGAGGCTCTTTGTAAAATCTACAACGGGAAAGTAATCTCTCCTGCCGACCTAAGTCCTGGCATTGTATCGGAGGGCCGGGTGTTTCCCCAGCCGGCTACCTCGGTTCCTTACGACATCATGGAATTTAGGAAATAAAAAAATGATAGTACGACTTATTGTCAACCAATACTGCCGCCTTGGTTGGTGGTTTGAACGAGAGTATTTCTCTTACGCCAACAAAGATCTCAGAGACCTCGCCCCTAGGAATAGTGAAACCTATTATTCTGGTGGGGAGCACGGTGTTAATCTCTTCACAGAGAAAGGTGATGAGATCAGGGCGTGGTTAGAGCTCGTCAAAGAAACTTATCCGGTTATTGAAGAAGAGATCAGTTTACTTCTTAAAGAAATCGGAAACAGTAAAGGTGGTTTTTACGACATGCGTAAAATACTGCAGGATCGTAAACCTTCTTTACTTTGGCAGTGGTCTCCGTTGAACAAGGATTTCTTACCTCCTTCTGTATTTTAATATATACCTCACTCCCTCACTGGGAGTGAGGTATAACCCCTATTATTTTTTACTTGTATTTATTTATAGATCTTTATTATCAAAGCGTAAACTAAAACAACTGTTGACCTTATATGGTTGTTTTTTCCTAACCGAGGAAATGGAAGTCCTCGGTCTTTTTTAATACGGAATGCAAATTTAGGAAACCCACATCATGAAAAATATCTTTATCGCCCTCTCTCTGTTCGTTTTCTCTTTCTCTGCACTGGCTGAAGATTTTGTCTGTAAGACGGAAGCCTATGTCGCTGATCCGAAAGGAACTGATCCGGCCGTAATAACTCACGGTGTTTACAGTTTTGATTACAATCGCTCTACCGATGTTTTAACCAAAATTGATGGTAAGAAAGATGACTTCGCAGTCCCTACCTTTGCAGTAGGTAAGGACGACAAAGGCATCACCGTCCGCGTGGGGTATAAAGGCAAAATGGTATATTGGTTTGGGTTTAACGGCCGTGCTATCGATTCCGTCATTCTGGCGGAACATAAAACCATGATAACCCGAGATTCTTTTAAAGGGGATACCATGGCGAAAACTGTTTATTTGAAAATGTACAGCGACTGTTCTTATTAAGGGACGACGATGAAAAGAAATGTGTTTGTCGAAATGCTCGACAACGGAGTGAGGATAAGAGCGCTTTCAGAAGATGCTAAATCCACACTGATCGACCACACGTTCACCACTCAATCGTTGTTGACTTCCGAACAGTTTCGACGCCTAGTGGACATCGCAGAAGAGAATTGGGAGATCGAAAGTCAGTTTAGAAGATCTGTCCAGCTGTGTGTCCACTGGGGTGTGGTTACCAAGGAAATCGTAGACGGGTTAACTGAATACATCGGCAATCGTAAAGTTGCTGAACTGGGTTGCGGGCACGGTTATCTTCTTTCTTGTTTAAAAGAAAAAGGAGTCGATATCCGAGGATACGACCTGGGGATCGAATCAGGAGAGGCCGAAGAATGGTTGGGGTCTAAACTCGTAACTGATAAAAAACACCATTTGTTTGCTTCTTATACTTCGGGTAATTATAACGAACTCTCGTTCGATTATTACGATATCATTCTCATGGTCTGGCCTCGTAATGCCGACCAAGCATTACTCAAAATGAAGCCTGGGCAGACACTCATTCTTATCGGGGAATTGGACGGCTGCACCGGAGGTCCTCTTCAAGAGAGGATTTTGGATGAGCGTTTTGAAGTCATAGAAGAAAATTTCTTAGGGGAGCATTTTATTCGTTGGCCTGGATTGTACGACAAGATTAACATTTATCGTAAAAACTGACATCAACTTTATTTAGGGAAACGTATCATGTCATTACTGAAAAACATCGTTATTAAATCTTCTTCTATTTCCGCCATCTGTGGGATTCCGACTTATAAGGATAAACCTTGCGCTTACACCAACGTGGGGTTCAATCGCAAACTTTACGGCACTGGGGTGGACTACGTCCTCGATAATTCGGATGGGGTCCTCAAACAAACTAATCTGGATGAAACCAGTTCTGATCAGCCGACTAAGCTTAACGGTGTTTTCGTTATTAAACACATGACTGGGTTGGTCGACGGCAATTCCTGCGTAATCGGGGTTAAGGATGACGTCATCCTTTGCGTAGCAGATAGCAAGGGTCTTATTTGGACCCATCCCACCCATTCCACAATGACCATTCAGGATGAGTGCCTCAAAGAGGTGATGACTCCCGACGGATTCGAACAGTATAAGCTTGGTCGTAAACGTCGCTTCTCTGACGATCTGGCTTTCTTTTAAAGGGAGTCGTTCCAGAAACGAAATAACTTGATCGGGAGGAAACTCCCGATTGATAAATTAGGAAACCATGCCATGTCCGATATTTTTGAAGCTAAGACTTATATCGAAATCGTTTCTTGTTCTGATGACGAGGTGATTCTTAAAGATACTCGCCATGACGGGATCTTGAAAATTAAATGTCTCGGTGATTTAAAAGGAACGACTATCCGTTCTGAAATTCAGAACGCCTTTATTTACGGTAATCTGTTGCTGAGAATCAAAGGAGAGAATACTTTCTTCTGCAAAGAAGGGTTTGACCTATCAGGTAACGTTCAAATCCATAACGTTGTTCTTCTCGACCCTATTTTGGAAGATGCTTCTCTGATCGACGTTGAACTCCCTAAAGCGGAGTTAAGCGTCCGTTTTGCTTCTCTTGAAAACGTTCCTTCTTATAAGCGACCTAAGAAAATTACCTTGGCGTACGGGCTGTACGCAGGAAGCGATCTTTGTGGTTCTTCAGACATTAACCGTATTAACAGAACGAATGTAAGAGTCTAAAATATTTATATCACGGGAGATTGAAATGATTACTGTCGATTTAACAATGGGCTGTGTGACTCGTCTGGGTCTAATCATCAACAGGATTCAAAATTATCCGCGTCGTAAGGACCTCAAAGATTTAGCTCCGCTATTTATCTTTGATGAAACCAATTGGTTTTATCCGCGTTGCGAAATAAAGTGGAATAACTCGGAAGCCTTAATCACCTGGCTGGGGTTGGTGGCCGATGAATTTCCCGAAGTCGGTGAAGAGGTCGAATTGATCGTTCGTGCAATCGAGGGTAAAACGTCCGGTTGGATCAGAGTTTTTGATTTACTCAATACCCCCACTCACCAACACCTTCTCCTGGTTTGGGATATCCATGAGAAGAAAACAACGGTTAAACATCCCGGCGGGGACCATCCCTATTCGAAATAACAAAATAAGGAGATGAGAAATGGGCTTACCCTCTCGTTTCGCAGAAGAAATGTTTACCCCTATTACAGGGTATGCGTTTTCAGAGAAAATAAATCCCGGATATTTGGTCTCGTTGAAAGGGATTTCATACAAATCGGATATCTCGTTTTTAGAAAACCTCGGCAATATCGAGGAGTTCACTAAAGAGTTTATCGATCAGGATTTCCAGTTCACGCTGGGGGTCGTCGTCGGAGTGACCGATTTGGAACTCATCGTAAAACTTCGGACAGGGGACCACGTTAAGATCTCTGACATAGGCGACGGAGAAATCGTCATTGCTCAGACAGTAAAAATCGCCGAGCGTTGGATATAAGACAACCTTTTAGGAATTGACATCATGTCTAAGTTATCATCTTCAGCGGTAAATGATTTATTTTGTGACTGTTTGGCTGAATCAGAAGAAGATCCCGACGTAAAGGTCGTAGTGGGTATCGTAGGGGTCTTTATCTTCGATCCCGCTAAACTTATTGAGAACAAAGAAAGCATCGTTTCTTTTCTCATGGAGCTTCCTGAGAAATTTCAGGAAGAGAAAGGAGGCGGGTGGAGTTTCCTCGAAGCTTGTATGGATAAAGAGGGAAACCACTGGGCAGAACATCCAACCATCGAACGGCTAATGGGTCTGGGAATCGCCATAGATAAAGTAGAATACGTTCTACCGCGCGAAATGTGGTCCGTCCTCCCAGGCGGAATGCCGTATTTTGTTATTAAGAAATAACCAAACCTAACTTTTGAAAGGAACATCCAATGAAAAGCATCGTTTTAGTTTTACTCTCTTTCTTTTCCGCTTCCGTATTTGCTGGCGCAATGGGAATGGTCGATCCTCTGGACGTTGTAGGTGATCGTTGTGCCCCAGGCGATATCGTCTTTTACGGTCAAACCGAAAAAGGCCATAAAGAAGTTCTCGTTTGCCGTTGGGACAATGACGTCTTTTATTCCTACGGTAAGATCGGTCAGAAACCCGAGCTGTATCTTAAAGTCAATGTTCGCGACGTAAGGGCTCAGGTTGAAGACACCGACAGCACCAGCGGCGAGCAAGTCATCATCAAAAATGGCAACACGCTTTATTACGTTGGCGCGAAATCTTACTTCAACGAAGCTAAAGACGTGGGCTGGGTTAACGTTACTGATACCAATGGTAAAAAGATCGTCGACATCCCACTGGTGGGTAGCGGAACTATAAGCGACATCCGTAATCAATTTTAACTGGGTGGGTAAAGATGACTTATAAAGAGCTCAACGAACTACTCTCTACCAAAACACCGGCCGAACAGTTTGTTTGGTTGGAAGCGGAAGTGAAACGTCTCGGCCTCGAGATTGCGGATAAGAACCACGCCGATTGGATAACCAAAGGAGAACAAGATCCCTTTAACGGTTATTACGATGATGATGATCGCCCGGCTCAATCTAACCGGTGTGATTACGTGATGGCCAACGCGGTATTTATGGCCGGACGGATGGATCTTGGTCTCATCGCTCAACAAACCGAAGCTAAAGAACGCATCCGCTGGCTATCCCGGCAGTTGTATAAACATCGATTAATCCAGGCCATCCTTTTAGCCGAATAACAAAGGTATCACCGTGAAAAACATTTTAGGTCTCATCATCCTGTTCTTTCTGGCAACAACCCCGGCCCGAGCCCACTTGTTTGGACCGGTGGACCAAGTCAATATCCGTGGTTACGAAACGACTCTGATCAACATGCGGTTAAAATCAGATCGTAACGACTACTACGCGTTTAGCGTCGGAGACGTCACTAAGGTGGACAGTAAGGGCAATCCGGTTAAGATGTACGTGATGGCTGGCATGGAAGCCATTTTCCCAATGACCATTAGTAATAAGTACATTAAAAACGACCACATCAAGATCTGCTCCTGGCCTCTTGATGCCCACTCGCAATTCACCGGAAAGGTATGCTTCGATGTTCGCGTATAAAACACTCATCATCCTCATTGCAGCGTTTTTCACTAACCTGGCGTTAGCTGACGCGCCCTACATGACTAACAACACCGCCTCGTCTTCTGAACGAGTACAGGTCGGTGATGTAAGTTGCGATTCTTCTAAACCACAGTCGACTATTAATATAGGAGCTTACGGTAACAACGGCAATCGTTACAGTTACGAAGATTCTGATAAAGGCGGGTTCGTATCCATTTCCATCCCTATCGGGGAATCTGCCGTAAAGACGGATTGCTCGCGCCTCTATGACTTAGGCGTGAAGATGAAAGAAGTTGAATTAAAACAGCGTGAAATGGCTGTTGCTGCTGCCGAAGAAAACCTTCGGCTCCAACAGCAGCGAGCTTTAGATTTCAAATAACCAACCTTAACGTTATACCAACCAACCCAACAGGAAAATTCCTAAATGAAAAAGATCATGATCGCTATTGCTCTTCTGTCTACCACAGCATTCGCCAACGCCGCTTCTGAGCAGGTATGGAACGCGTCTCTCACCAACAGCCAAATCACCTGCGGCATCGACTACACCGGCGGCACCCCGGTTGAAGGCGGTATTCTTACTGCTAACGAAAGCGGGACGAATACGTCCAAAGCCATTTCCTTCACCCTGATCGCGAACACACAAAACGTCAACTGGCAGATCACCGAAGCCAAACTGGTTCAAAACACCGGCCGGTTTGATTTCAGCGATAACCTGCTGAGCGTAAACGATAAGACCAAAACGTCGGTCTACATCAACGATCAGGAATACGCGTGGCCTGACGCCGCTCAAGCTAAAGCGTTGGCCAGCAATTCTCGCGTGATCAAACTGGCACCGAAAATCAACCTGGAACAGTCGGCTTATCCGCTCGGGACAACCCGCATCCAAGGCAAGATTGTGATCAACTGCATTCAGTAATCGTCATCTACACATCTTCAATAGGGGGAGATACTCCCCCTATTTTTTACACCCCTCACTTTTAGGAAAACGCAAATGTCTACTATCTCTCAAAACTCAACTACTGATATGAACGGCAAAGTGACTTTTAATAAAGGCGCTTTCCCGCAGCTGATGACCCCAACTTTCATGATCTTCATCTGGGCCTATCAGCCGGTTATGAACGCCATCCAGGGTTGGAACCCGGCCATCGGTTTCATCTTCGCCTTTGTCGTCTTCCTGATCTGGTTTTGTCATGACCGCGCATTCTTGGCTTCACAAGGTGCGTTCGTCCCTCACTGGCTTTGGTTCCTTTTCGTTCCGGTGTATATCTATAAACGCCAGAAACGTAACGGTAATAGCCGTTGGTGGGTTGTCTTCTGGCTGATCAGTGTAATAATGGGGTTGGTGGTTTCCGCCGCCACTATGGCAGTATTCCATCCTCAGGGTTACTGATTTCTTTTGTGAGGCGGAATTCCGCCTCACAAAAACTCTCTTTTATTTTTTATTTATTTCTTAGGAATAAGCATCATGGCAACTCCACGTAAAAAGAAACCCGCAACAAAAAACCGCATGACTTTCGAACAAAAACGTCTGTCTGAAATCATTAAGAAAGTCTATCACGAGCTCTATTTTGTCGGGGCGTCTTTTTATAAGCCGACGGCGGTCAACGCCAATAAGCTCTTCTTAGGAGCTCAGGGTAAAGAAGTTCATACCGCGCGGCGAATTCTATTAGATCATTTGATCAGCCTTAAGACGAACTGGCCTTTATGGGTTGGGTGTTTCTTCAATACCCCTAATGGAATCTCTGTGGCTACTGCAGACTCTTTATGGGAAGCGGAGACGATGTTATCCTTCGGGGGACAGTTCAATAAAAGAATAGAGACTGTGGTAGATGGTATCATCGAAGCTGAAAATGACCCCGACTGCACTCGGGAAACATTGATAGGCTACGGATATTTCTTTAGCCACTGCGACATCTACAACATGTCCGGGACAGACGAACGTTTAGTAAAACTGATGCTCCCCTATATGGACAAACATTTGGCTAAAGAAGTTAAACCAGAAGACGTCGTCGTTAGCACAGACCTTTTGATCGAATCAATAGTCAAGCGTGGTGGGGTCGCTAAAGATGGCAAAATCGAAGAATACATCGAGGTGTCGGAGGAGTGGTGAAACGATTATACCTGTTACTCATTTTGCTCGGATTAAGTTTTAGTAGTTTGGCCAGAGTCGATATCGTCCTGGTCTGTAACAAAGTTGGAGAGACCAAAGGAACTGGGGTTGTTAAACCGACTCTTTACAACACCGACATCAATTATTTTATAATTTCCAAAAATAAAATCTCGTTACTTAATGGGCGTTACGGCGGGGTTCTTATGGAACTGCCTTTTTTCCTTTATCATGATAAAGGAAAAATAGAGGGTAGTGGGACTGCTGGGTACGATAAGATCGATCTCGGTTTTACTAACGGCGACCTCGTCATAAACCTCACTAAGTTCACGAAATTCATAGCGACCCCGGATAACAAAGAGAACAAAGTAGATAAAACGATCGAGTTCTCAGAGTGTTATATTTTAGATCGAATTATTACACCTGATGTAGAAGAAGCCGTGCCTTTCTCTGAAAGTGACAATAGCGATGTTAAAGGCAGAAGAGGACCTGGACCTGGTCCGGCTAATCCAGGCAGTCACCCCAACGGTCCTCCGGGACCACCCCGTTAATTACTCAAAGGAAATATCGTGGAAAAAACTATTTTTGACAAGATCGTCGACTGGTCTACTGAACGTAATATCATCACCGCGGGCAAGCCTTCCGGCCAAGTCCTTAAAGTCATGGAAGAAATGGGGGAAATCGCAGGCGGCGTTGCTCGCAATAAACTCGATTTGATCAAAGACGCCGTAGGTGATGTTTTGGTCATCATGACCAATGTTGCTAAGATGTACGGGGTTGAGCCGTCTTCGGTTATTACCTTTGACGAAGAAGAACGAGGAGGGCATTTTGAATGGAGCGCGGGTACGATTGGGTTGATCGCTGACATGTACGCCTTTTGGGGAGAAGCTTTTAGCCTTGTAGAAGATCACGACGTCGAGCGCAATTTTACCGACCTAGACGCCGTCTATTATCCGGTGCTCAATATCCTTTATGAGATCGCCCGCCGTTATAGCTTTACATTGCAAGAAGCTGTCGAAGCGTCTTACGACGAGATTAAAGATCGTAAGGGGGTTTTCTATAACGACGTCTTTGTTAAAGAAGCCGACTTCACTCCAGCTTGGGCGGTTGAGACGCTAGCGGATAAAGGTCTGTCGATGTCGGCTCGAGGATATCTCTCCCATTGGTTGGCGAGACAAGCCGGTTAGTAATCTTTGTGGGTGGGGCTTCCCACCCCCTATTTAGGAGAAAATTATGGCTCAGGCGCCATCCATAGTTTATTATGCTGCACGCACCACACCGACAGGAATTCTTTTGGTTGGTCAGGATCCTGGCACCAAAGAGGTTCGTAAGTTCGATGTACCTAAAGATAAGCTGAACGCCAAATTAGGCGAGAAGTTTCGTTTGAGTTTCGGGGAGTTTCTCAGGGAAGATGAGCCTGACCCGATTATCTTCAGGGTTCATGATCTGAGTAAACCCAAAAAGAAACTCAATCCAAATAAGAAGCATGCTAAAAGGAAAAGAAAATGATCACGGAGATAGTAACTATCGTACTATGTTACTTCGCCGGAGGGTGGTTTTTACATTTACTCTGGTGGCGTAATCAGAGAGCTCCAAAAGAAGGCTACGTCAAAACGTTATTCAAAGCCTGGCTTAGTCCTATATGGCATCTGTTTATTCTTATCGGCCATGCGTTCAAACGGGTAAATGAATTCTTTTTGGAAATCTTTAAGTAGTCATGTTAGAGTTTAAAATTAAATGCGTCAGAGGAAGACGGATGTATAAACTGTTTTCCTTTTTAAGGGAAGTTCTTTACGGGAGAGGAGTGATTTCTTCTACAGCGATTGACTGGGAGTTGGGAGAAATCACTTTGAGTATCTTTGCGCCGGGAGAAGAAGAAACACTGACAGAAGAAATAAAACAGTATTGCGAACAACACAGCTCATTGACTTTTCTATCCTAGTCTATCTTTTTAGGAATTAACATCATGATGAATAGGTTGAAGTTAAGACTAAAGAAAAACCTTTCTAAGACCTATCGACAATCCATTAGGTTTGAATCAGATTACCGTTATAGGGTTATCGACCTCGGCAATCATTTTCGTATTGAGAAAAGGATCTCTGGATATTGGATATTTGCGCACTGGATGCGTTTACCGGTTATCTTTAATACCTACGACAGGGCTAAGAACAAGATCATTATTCTCGGCATTCATCACACGTTTAAACTCGGTTAATCGATTTATTACTAATTAAGGAAACAAAAATGTACTTGTGGTTATTTCGCATTTTAATGGTGATCGCTGTTGCACTCAATCTTTATGGGACGTCTATTGGCAACGAACAAATGGTCTCGTTCGCCGACTGGTTATTTTTACTCTTCACGTCATTCACGATAGGTTGTGTTATCGCTTTGTGTTTAGTTTACGCTACCCTATTCGCGGCGGATCAAAAAGTCAAAGATATGGCTAAGAATATCTTAGCTAAAAATGAAGAACGTAAGAAAAAATCATGGTACAGCCTCAGGGTATGTGTTGGTCGTATCTGGTTATTTGGTTTCATGGCGTTTATGGCTTACTCAGGTTCGCCTATTTTGGCTACGTTCAGCATCGTTTTCGTATTGATGTTATATGGGGTGGGTTCTTTGATCATGACAAAGGTAAAAGACGTTGTCGGTAAGGAGATTTAATGGAGAATATCTCTTTCGGCGATTACCGAAGATCGTTAGGGCTATCCAGGATCAATCCTAAGACCGATAAAGAGTTCGCTGTTCCTGATCACGCAGAGCGTGTTTACGAGATTCCCACGGAGATTGATGTTATCGAGGGCGGCGTAAAGCTTGAGTACATCAATGGAAAGGGCCACGTGTATGCGACATATCGCTGGATCGGCGACATGGGTTGGTGGCGATGGGAAAGCAGAAATAAACCAAATTAACTTTAGGGAATATCATGGCTAACGAATTTAGCATTAACGGTAAAAGTATCAACGTGCCTTCAGGCGCATCCATCAGTTTCTCCAATGGAGAACTGTTAATTAACGGCAAACCTCCTTCAGAGATTGAGCCTGGTCAGAACATCACAGTTAATATTGTCGTACAGGGTCCCGCCACAAAAATCGATATTGGATCAGGGACCGTTACTGTCAATGGATCAGCCGGGGAAATAAAAACGGCATCCGGCAATGTTAACGTCCAAGGTAATTGCGAAGGTCAGATAACCACCGCATCGGGTGATGTTGATGTCGGCCAAGAAGCAAGAAACGGAATAAAAACTGCTTCTGGTAACGTGACCGCAAAGACTATAAAGGGCGACGTTGAAACTTCTTCCGGAGATATTCAAGCTGATCAGATCGCCGGTAATGTTAAAACGACTTTCGGTACGATAAAACCCCCTCATGGATAAACAATATATACTCCTACGGCTTAATCGCCGTAGGAGTATATTTAAACGGTTATTTTTAGTTATTGAACTTCTCTTCCCTTTTAAGGATTATCTATGAATTTTCAATCTTTGAAGAAACTCGTCGGCCCGATTGAGTTATCTTGTATATCCTTCTGTTTGCTCTTTATGATATTTAATCTGCCGGCGGCTCAGGAGTCGTGGTTAGTTTCCGCGGTATGTTATTTGGCTTTATTGTTCTCTGCCAGTTGGTTATTCGAAGCGGCGGGCTGCGTTCTGTGTTATAAAACAGAAGGCGGGTATGATGACGAACACGATCTAGAACATGTAGAGAACGTATTGCGAGCCGACCTTAGTTCTAAAGAGTGGTCTGCATTAACAGCGTGGCGAGTTCTAGTCGGGGTGGTTGTTCTGTTAGGACTGGGAATATGGTACGGGGTGGGTTATTTCACCATGCTATTTGCATCGCTGGGATTGGGTTTGCTTGTCAAAACCTATTACGAAGATTGGAAGAAAAACAACCAACCGTTATTAGAGAACGCCCGTAAAGAATTCCTTTTGGCTATTCAAGATGAAGGTGCTATTCTCAGCGGAGCCGTTTTCATTAAAGGCCGGGGATCCTTCATTCTTAAGAAAGGGTATAACGCGGCCGAATTTGACGCTATGCTAGATTGGTTAGATTTCGATTATGACCAAGAAGCGTTAGAAGATGGATTCATGATGATCCAGGGCTTCTTCGAACTTCAAGACAACTATCAAATTCAGCGTTATTGGGATGGGGAGGTTGGAGAGTGCTGGGTGGTATTTAAGTACCATGATCTAAGTACCATAACCGATCCTTTAACTTTATCGGCTGCACTATTAACCGATAATGAATTCGTAGAAGAATTCGAAGAATATCTTAAACAGCATCCAGAAGAAATAGGATTAGAAAATGAAACCGATCGAACCGGGTTGTAAGTGCCTGATTATTAAAGATAATTATTCCCCTGAGAACGTGGGTAAAGAGGTCACTGTGATCAGGGTTTACGATCCCGGCACTCGCTTCTTTTTCTCATTTAAGGACGGGACGATGGGGAGTTTTATAACGGCTGCCAGATGTTGGAGTGTATCTGAAATAATTCCCGCCGTAGTATTTGTGCGGTCAGGTACGGGGCGCGCGCCCAGTCAGATCTTCGATATTAATGAATCAGGCCGCCACCTCAACGGATTGGTGGGGGAGCACAGACTTATCCGAATTGATGGGGAAGACTTTAGCGATAATCCTTATCAGGAGAAGAAACCTGTCTCTGATATATTAACTGAATTACAAACGAAATGGTTGGAATCCCCTCAGGCTTGGGGCCAATTCTCTTCCTAATTACTTATTCTTTGGAGTCGCTATGAATTTCTTATGGGCCTTTCTTGGGGTTTTACTTATTTCTATTGTTGTTACCGTGGTTCTGGAAGTTAAGCGAGTGGGTGGTAAACCTATTCCTAAGTTATCGTGGAAGAAGGGGCCTTTCCCAGCGATGCCTTTCATCGCCTTTATTTTTGGGAGTTTGTTAGGTCAGTATCAGAATATCTGGATCTGTTTAATCGGACTCGGTCTAGTCGTAGTGTTATTAAAAACCGATTTCTTCTTTGACGAAAAAGACTGACTTTATAGAGCTAGCTTTTGCTAGCTCTATATTACTTTTATGAATACCCAACTTTAGGAATTAAAATCATGATGAATCAATTAAAGGATTGGATCGATTACTCTTCTTACTGGAATACATATAACCGTGTTCTTCTTCGTAAGGGAGGGGTTTACACCGAACAGATCGAACTGGAGCTCACCCCGATTAACGATGAGTGGGACGAAGTTAAACTCTGTAAAATCCGCAAACATCGTACGAGTATGGGTCCGGGGGATAAAATTAGTCATCATCTCCATCCTGACGTCTTTGCATTGATGGAGGAGAAGTTAGGGTATCATTTAGCACATTTCATTTTTAACTATGATATCTACACAAAGCTGACTCAATATCACGCAAGAAGAAACTGGTACTTGCTCGATCGCTACATCTTTAATGGTGGCGGCGGAATACCTCTGGTGCTGATAGATCCAAACTTTGATTTGCTGAGAGAGGATTGGGCTAAAGGAACTTCCTCCGCTTACACCGAAGCAAAACAACGCATTATGGATAAACTGAACATAGGTTTAGATCAGGTCAACGATCTGAGTTTCTACAAAGAACTCGAACGTTTAGATGAAAACAATTCTAAACCTTATAAAGATTACATGGAATGGACGGGACTTTGATATGAACGATATCGTTATTACGCGCACTTTGGCATTAATCTCTGAAATTAAGGCATTACGTAAACGCAAACAATTAAAGGGCGCGACTTTAATTGAGAACGACGCAGGGTACTGTCTCGTTTTCCATACCGCTTACGGCGATCGTACTTTAGCAGCTACACGGGATCCGTACTATCCGAAATACTTTAAAGCACCCGAAGGACCCTTCCGTGTTATTAAGGAAGTGGGGGTAACAGAAATCAAAGTACTCTTCTCTAAAAAATAATTTGTTCTTTTGGCAATCGTCATCAGGGACAAGATACATCGAGCCGTTTTAATTATAGAGGACCAATGAAATGAAAGTTTTAATTCAGGTGTTGGAAGACAGAGAAGTTGATATCATCGAGGCTTTAGAAAAGAGTTTGTTTATACCTCATTTCTACTTTGTGCATCGAGGGAAAGACAAACGAGAATTCTTAGGGGAGGATGACGATTCTATTTTGATCATCTCACAGGAGTTGGTTGATTGTTGTCCTGAACTGGCTGTATTGGAATGCGGGGATTTGGAACAACTATGTTTCTCCCAACGACGCACTAAAACCGAAAAAGAGGTTATTATCGAATACCTCAAAGCCCATCGAGAAAAGATCATCAAAGTTACTGACTTGCCGGGGTACTATTAATGTTAAAAAATCGTCCTGGGGTAATCGTTACTCATACCGACACATCTTCTGTTCACGGTTGGATCGATCTGCTGATTCGTGATCTCGACGATAAGAACGTTGAGACGCGATTCTGTATCTGCACCACAACAAACCACGAGTTGGTTCATTTACTGGGAGAACCAGATGACTGCGTGCTGGAAATCTCCCAATGGAAACGAGACTCCCCGTATAACGTGGGTTATTTGGGCGCGCAGGAAATAAAGGGGTGTAAGCTTTCCGACGAAGAACTTCGTTCGTATGTGAAAGAGCACTCGGATAAGATTATTGATATCAATCTCGCGCTGATTTTAACAAATGGAGGGGATTATGACGGCTCGTTATTTTGCCGGTGATCTGCATTTAGGCGATCCTTCGATTATCAAATATCGTAAGCAGTTTAAAACACTAAAAGAACACGACGAGTTTATCGCTGATACGATTTTGGTTGAACCTCGTGATCACGACGTGTTAACAATCGTGGGCGACGGATTCATTAAACCAGAATCGCTGTTCATCCTAAAGAAATTCCCGTATAAGAAACATCTTATTCTGGGGAATCACTGTATGGAGAAAGGTGTTAAAGTTACTGATCTTGCTGCTTTCTTCGACGTCGTTACTGGGTCGTTTAAATGGAAGAGTGGGTTCTTCGTATCCCATGAGCCTCAGCATCCGGATCATCTCCGTCGTCGTATTAACATCCACGCTCATTTGCACGATAAGGTGATCGAAGACGAGCGTTATATCGGGGTGTCGTTAGAACAAACCGGTTATCGTTTGATTCACCACGATGAGATCCTATCAGGTTCTTATCGCACTTATCGTAAACCAACACTTGAAGACCATTTACATTTAGGAGTGTAACCATGGCTCGTAAACCCAGTACTGTAGGCGAGATCATTAAGAAAGAATATCTCGAACCAATGAACATGAGCATGATGGAACTCTGCCGTCGGACTCATTCGAGCAATGCGGCTATTTCCCGTCTGCTTAGCGGGAATACTCGTCTGAGTATTGAGATGGCGTTTAAACTCGCTAAGCTCTTCAACACAACTGAAGAGTTTTGGCTGAACCTTCAGCGGCAAGTAGATCTTTACGAAGCCAAACGGAATAAAGAACTTAAAGAGATCTTAAAGAAAATTACCCCTGTTGAGTAGGTCGTAACAATAATTTTTTTAGGAGAATGATGATGATCAATTGTTTAGAACCTAACGAATTTGCTCAGTTTAAAGCACAGTGGGATAAATATCTCGAGGAGGGTCTTCCCGGACTCGATGAAAGAATGAAGGGTCCGATGCTGATCCTGAACGCAATACCTGGGGTAGCGACTCGCTTTTGTTGTTCCGGCCATACCTTTGAAGAAAGATTGAAAACCCATCCGACCAAACCCTATTCCCGAATTCAGAAAAGGAACTTTATTTTTGTCGTTGAGGAAGGTCATACTGATATTTTCTTTGCGTTCGAGACACTCTTCAAATTATTGAACAAAGACGAGTTTAGTTTTTGCCGGCCTTCTTTAGAAACCACTCTACTCAAGAAAAACTTCGGTGAGTCGGAAACATATCCAGTTTGGGTATTTGAAATGAATTGGGTTTACGAACTCACCGAAGAAGAAAAAATAAAGGGAAGGAATAAGACTCAGAACGAACTATGGGGGAAACTTCTTAGAGGGCTGTTACTGATCACCGCATTCCAATGCGGTGAGCTCAGGACAACAATCGACCAATTCCTGCGAGATGATCAGAATAGACCCGTCATAAGCATCAGGAATTACCCTAGTCTCTTCGATTTAAAATAAATAAATGAAACAATAGTATGGTCAGTCGACCTAGGTGAGTGTTGTCTCGTGGATTACGCTCATTCCTCTCGTAAATGTTGGAGAAATAAAAAATGGCTAAAGAAAATGTTGTTCGTATTCCGCTGTATAATTTAGGTAATCTTTCTTGTGTAGGGTATCGAGAAGGCTGCGGGTATAATGTTAAGGTTTATTGGGGTGATTATCTGCTGGCCTCTAAACCTAATCTCACCCAAGCGCTAGACTTCGCTTATATTGGGGTTCGACTCTTCTCCCCGATCCACAGTGAATGGTTAACCAACGATCTGCGTTTAGCTATTTGTGAGTCGTTGATAAAAGCCCGTTTATTAATTGATGGCAACCATAGCGTAGAGCGTTCTTCTGTTCTTTCAGAGGGATTCCTTAAACATTGGAAGACCGATAAATCTGGAGTAGAGTATTATCTGGAAACACGGCTTGGTAGATCCCCGGGTAAAATAGAAGATGATGTCATCCATCTCACATTAAAATACGATAACGGTGACTGTAGCTCCACTCGTTCTTTTATGGAATACGCTTCTGTTTTCAATTATAAAGAACGTCTGGCTTATTTCGAGAAAATCACTTATTGAGTTAATATAACTCCTACTCCCGATAAGGGAGTAGGAGTTATTGCACATGTAAATAAAAACAGACCTTTATTATCTTTATGTAGAGAAAACCATAATCTTTTTAGGAGAGAACAACGTGAACGTTTATTTAGTTAAACCAATGGAATTTACCGGTGATGAAGACATCAATGGCATGGTCGTTGTAGCACCTGATAGTAACACAGCCATTCTTACTCATCCTCATATCGACGAAGACGGCAATACCTTCGAGTGGGAAACTGAAACCAATTCTGAAGCCGGTAACTGGGTGGACGATGAAGGTCGAACAGATATCTTCCACGGCTGCGGATGGCCAGCCCCCGACCGTTTACACTGTATTTTGTTAGGTGTGGCCGCCGAAGGAATGGAAGAAGGCGTTGTGTTGGTCGATCGCGATTAAAGGGGCGATAAATGAAAGTCGTTAGATTTGGCAATGTGACCGTCAATAAAGATAATAAGCTGGAAATCACTCTGTTCAATTTTTCCAGTGGGTATGACGGCGAACCCGTCACCCCAGCGGGGATGATTAAAGGTATTGTGAATTGGCTTAACGATTACGTAGGTAAGACAGAAGGGATGTTCAATCCCGTTAAGGATTTAAGCGGTGCTCCGCTCATAATGGGTCCGGGAATGCCTAAAGATCAGTCGACACTATTAATCCCGGACGGCACGGTAGCTTTAGCCGAGCTCGACACACCTGTGTTCAGTACTAGCGAGTACACGTTCCTGGAAGTAGAAGAACGCGTTTATCAGCTCGTAGCGATGCAGATAGGCATAACCCTCACTACTGAGGTGGGCGTCATTCCTGGGTCGGTTGAACTGATCGATGTGGATGATAATCGCCCTCATCCAGATAATGTCGTCGGTTACTGTTTGACATTAGAAAATCCCCCACGTTATTTCTTAAAGGTTAAGAATAAGGGAGTTAGGAAATGTTAGAGACACAGCTTAAAGATCGTTTGGTTATTTTGAATACCTTCGAATGGTTCACTTACTTTTGGAATAAATTCGAGGAAGGGATGTATGATGTCAGACGATCCATGCACAGCGCTTCGGTTGCGATTAATAACGGGGATTGCGCCGTAGCCGCTTTAGCAGTAGCTTCTGTTTTGAGTCGCCGGCTGGATATTAACGTGGGAATGGCCCGAAATACTCATCACGCCTGGGTCACTATCGGCAACGATATCTTTGATACCGAATTTCCAACAGGACACGATATAGCGAGTTTTAAATCTCGTTGGGGCGATCGTATCAGTGAGGTGGTTTTAACGCCTGAGACTCTCGTAGAAGAGTTTATGCCGTGCGATTTGGTAGGCGCTTATCTTGTAAAAGAATTTTGCGGGACAATGGGCGAGGTGCATCCTAAAGAAATCGATTTTCTTCTGAACAACCCTACCGAATATGAATCTCCGGAAGGGATTAGTAAAATCGGAAAAGCTCTCGCATTTGCCGTAGAAGAAACTCTGAAAGCCCGCAGGACAGTAACGACTATCAAACACGAGTCCTACTTCACTGCAAAAGAAGCGACGATGGATCACGAACTCAAAGATCACGTCAGGGATATCTATTCCGGTATTCTGATCTGCGTATTGGTGGATAAGAACGATTACAAAGTGATCGGAGAGTCTTATCGCAAAGGGGCGGAAACGGAACGTACGCTGCTAGCTAGATCTAGAGCTAAGTTTATTGCCCTAGATAAACTTAAAGCCGTGGCGTAGTCGTTCATTTTAGGAATATTCGACATGAAAAAAGAAATTAAAGTCGTCATCTCTTCAGACAATGTCGTTGTGGAGTTTAATCCGAATGACCCATCGGATAAGAATAAATCAAGAAATGAACAGCCTACTGGAAGATTAAAGCATTCTTCGCGGTATTGGTACGATCGTTTTGGGCACCCTCATCTTTTAGAGCCCGGTGAACCAATGCCTGCAAGCTTTATTAAACACTCCCAACTACAACAGCCGAGACAGCTACGATCAACAAGGACCCGATTCCTTCTACTGATCCCCGCGATGAAAAGTGTAAAGGGTAAAGATACCGTTATTCAAAACGGTATTTCAATTACCACTGGGAAAGTCAACATGCATGCGCTTGAGGCGGCATGTCGGACAATGGCTGAAAATATGAAAGTCATGCACCGCAAGCCCGTCTCTGATGAATTTCGCGATAAACTTTACGAGGCGCTGGCCGCCTTTTATCATCGACATCACTCTCTAGGAAATGCTTCAAGAGAGTTCCTATACGGGGATATTATTTGCATCGAACGGTTTAAGCGCGAGTTTGGAATCGTTTTCTCCGATAGGGACGTGGACGCTTTTCTTAACGGAGTTATGCCTATTCCTGAGTTACTCAGCAAATACGTTAGAAAACTCCATCCTGGCGAAAAGAAAATCGCAACTTACTCACAATACGCTTTAGCTCTAAACACATTAACCTCGTTATTGTGTTTGTTTCCCTCAAACGTAAGGACGAGAGAAGATATTGAACGCGCTAAAGCATTACATGTTCAATTCAATATTCGTTTTGACATTGATATGTCCGAAGAGGATTTCTTAGCGATTATCTATCGCCATGGGGCTCCTTGTAATTTCCTCAAAAAACACGCTACCACTGAAGCCACTAAAGGTAAATAAATGCAACCACTGATTAGTCTTAAAGAGTTGGCCAAACTCTTGGGTATTTCCGTTAAAACCCTGAAAATTCGCATTAGCAAAGGTACCGTTCCCCAGCCTTTCGTTAGCGAGGGGAAAAATATGCGTTGGATGCGTTCTGACGTCGAGCACCTCTTCCCTAAAGAAGAAGTTGTTTAAGTTGTAAATATTTACAACCCTGTACTATTGTAATGGTTAACCGACCGTAAACTTTAATTAAAGGAAAGAAACGATGTCTAAAATCAAACTGACCGAAGAACAACTCGCTGCCCTGAATGGTTCGGAATCTTTCGTCGTCTCCGGCCTGGCTGCCGGTAAAGTGTCTCTGGCAACTGACGTATCCGTCATCACACTCGATCTCGATCCGGGTCAGCTGACTATCGGCCAGACCTTGAAGATCAAAGACGGTGTCCTCGTCACGGACAAAGCCCAGGAACAAAAGGCCGAAAAAGCCAAAGGTAAAAACAACCCGTCTCGGGAAATGGCGGCCAAACTTGCCGGCAGCGCCTGCTAAGTTAAGGTAAAAGTAGGAGGGGGGTTTCCTCCTCCTACTCCCCTGTGTTTATTTTTTGGGAATTTAGTCAATGACGATAAAGACTCTTTCCGGGAGATTATTTCTAAACCGAGATAAATCTAATCTCAACAGCGTGAGTTGGTCGACTAAAGTCACTATTGTCGACTATGAAACGAAAAAGAAAGAAAAAATCCATAACGAGATTTTTGACGCTAATCTCACCATTCGTAAAGGAAATTCAAGTATAGTCCTTCATACTAATAACGAAGGGATAGATAAGAATTTTGAATCTTTCTTATCCAAACTTCGGCTCATCAACACCCACATTCGGGATTTCATTGAGAAATGTGCAATTAAGCGCAGTAAAGATGACCCGATTAAAACTGAACGGTATTGGCTAAATGACGCCGAGGGGATAGACAAAGTTTTTACGGGGGCGTTGGTAAAAAACTTCGATACCTACAGTGACACCATAGAAATAAGTTCCTGCGAACGTTCGGCGCGCTGGTACGTTAATCGTTTTGGCGGACAAGGCAAACATGAAATAGGCGAGCTTTTGGTTTTACAAAGAGCTATAGATCGGCTTATTAGAGATATCGGTATTGTTTTAAAAGAGGTTAAAAATGGGGCGTAAGAGTCACGGGGAAGATTATTCCGACGCAGAGCTTGATTTTATCGCAAGCGTCGCACACAGCGTACAGTGCGGGATAGACTATGCCTTCGGTCTGCCGGAATTGTATCAGTGGGGGCTGATGGGAGAGGGGTATAAAACCCAAATGAAATTATCCGTCAGAGCCGTTCTGGTTCATGACAAATCTCCTAAGTCGCTTCACGATAGTTGGGTGAAGCGACTCACACAAGAAGGTTGGGTTCGGGGAGAAGCAAAGGATGCAGAAAAGAAAACCCATCCGTTGTTAGTTCCGTTTGACGAACTCCCCATCGAATGGAAACTTCGTCTTCGCCAATTCCGAGCAGCAGTCATTCCCTTTAGAAAAACCAAAAATACGGTAAAGTCTAACCTAATTCCTTTTTCAAAAAAATAAGTTCACTAATTTAGGGCTACAATTATGAGCGAAAACATTCCTTACGTTTACCTTCCTTCCGACATTAAACACGATTCCGGCGTTATTGCAAATCGCGCTAAAATCAACCATTCGAAAACCATCATTAAAATGTTGGGGGTCAAAATAAAAGACCACAACAACGCCGTAAAGATGTTTGATAAAGCGATGTCCGGCGATCTTTATCAAACCAAAGAGGGGCGAAAATACCGTTCGGTAACTTTCAAGTTACACGCCAAGCGAAAGAAGGAACTTCTGGAAGCGCTTAAATCGGAAGAGAAAGTCTTACGGGAGATGAAAGAATTTGGCGTGATTCTCCAACAGAATATTTACAACGCTCAGTTGATGAGTTTCTCCCCCTTCCCTTTAAAAGATTTTCTGGACTCCAAAGTGTTCGGCAGTATTCCAGGTAAATCTGAATTGCGGAATCTTCGTCAGTCGCTGACAGCATTAATTGAAGCGGATCCCAATGCGGTTATCTGGATTGCGAAAAGAAATCTGGACGGGATTCCGATCGCTTTTATCGCTGGCCGAGATAAAGGGGATAACACATTCGACATGTGTGTTTTCTATTCACACACTGAGGATGTGGACCGCCATAATGAGGTAATGAAATATCTCATCAAACGTCTAAAATCGATAGGGGTTACTCCTATAAGTCTGATCTCGATTTCCCCAGATTTTAGTGCGGCGGGTCACGCAATGGAGAAAATGGGCGGGCGTATGACTTCTGCACAATTTAACTTTTAAGGGCGATTAAACATGGGCACAAATTCTAGAACATTCCCGCTTGCGTACTACAAGACAAAAGTGCCGGATGAAAAAGATGAGTTTCCTATTGACTCTGATATTAACACTGTCATCTTTGATTTCGAAACTGCTTCGCTTGGCACTAACCCGGCAATCCTCAGCATGGGCGCGTTTGCTTTCGATCGGTTTAGCTTAGAAACCACGCAACATCGAATGAAGAATCCTCAGGATAAAGATACGTTTTATCGTAATCTTAATCTAAAGGAATCGTTCTTCTTAGGTTTTGACATTAGCAAAGAAACCGGAGAATGGCATTACAAAAAGAATGGAACGAACCTAGGTAAGATGTTAGAGAACGAGGTTTCTCCATATGCCGCCTTACGGGAATTCAAACGTTTCATCATGTCTTATCGTCGTAAGACTGAGGACATGGTTATTCTGATTCGTCGTACTCACGCAGATTACATTTGGTTAGAGAATCTGTGTAATCGATTGGATACGGAGATGTTCCTCAGACACAACGACGTGATTGACGTCCCAAGCATCGTGTTCGCTAAAACAGGCGACGTTAAGGGACACTATACCCTGGAAGAAGGTCTATTTGAAGATCTTGTAAGTCACCATGCGTTGACCGATTGTTATTTAGACGCGCTTCGCATTTGTTCACTGTACCGAGAAACGAAGTAAAAACGTAGAGGGGTTAACGCCCCTCTCTCTTATTTTATCTTTTTAGGAATTAACATCATGGGCTTAGAATCTTTCTTTCGTCAAGTATTGGATTGGCCGGAATACAAAGCGCCGTCGTACACTATTAAAGGTGGGGTATGCACGATCAAAGATGGCGAAGACCAAATCAGTTTTCGAACAAGGGATGTCAATCGAGTGCGTTTGATTAACCGCACCCTTAACCTCTACAGCCGTACAGGGATTGAAATTACGTTCTACGGAAAGAAACCTTGGATTTACGTAGAGAGCTCCTCTGACTTTAAAGAACATTTCGTCAAGATGATGTCCGATATTTTAGCTAAAAGGGAATGCTGATGAAAAGCATTAAACGTAAATACGTAACGGCTAACGAACTTAAGAATAGTAAGTTCATTATCTTCGGGGAAATGCACACAGCAGAAGATCGTGATGAAGTTGAATTTCTGATTCGACGAGCTCACGCGCTAAAGCCGTTTAAAGTCCTCTTTAGTGAGGAGTGTGGAAGTGAGGTGTTCCTCACTCCTAATGCCATTAAACGAGGACTGGCGTTAGAGAAATGGTCGATCAGTGATCGTTCCTTTAAATTAGCGTTAGAGCTCGGGTTACAAGTCGCGGGATGCGATCTTTGGGATAAATCCGTTTACACGTGGGATAAGAAAGACGAGAACGGGGTCTATACAGATTGTCGACGTAGCTTTGCATTAAGAGAGCAGTTTATGATCGATCAAATCATGGGACTTTGTAACCCTCACAATCCACACGTGCGCGGATGTATGATCGTAGGAGATACCCACTTAAGGATGACAAAAAATCCCGTTATGGGAGATGCTAGCGCGCTCGGTAAGCTTGTTTATAACCGGGGTTTAATCCTTCGCAGTGACATCGGAGAAGTGATATGAAAATATATTTAATTCAGGAAAATTTTTGTAGCCGTGAATTCTTCTCTCTTTTAAAGGATTACGGCGTCCCTAAGGGAAACCTGGATACGAATAAAGAAGGGTACATCTACATTCGCACCGGGATAGAACCTAGGGAGATTATCCGGCGGATTAAGTTAGCGGATAGTTGTAAGATGAAAGTTGTTTTTATCATCCCGCATTATCTTAACCAGAGTAAAGTGCTGTACGCTGTCCTCAAGGACGATGGTCACAATTGGGAGAATCACCTAAGTATAGTAGGAAATCATTTAGAAGAAGCCGATTTTGTTTCTTATCCCGAAGAAGACAGTTTGCAGGATTTGGTTGTCATCGCTCAACGTGTAAAAACTGAGTGGGATCGCATCACCTATTGACCTATCTTTGGATCGGTTAGCTGAAAACCCAATACTCGCCACCTTTAAACATAAAGGTGGCGAGTAGAATAATTAGTCGGAGATGATCATGAGACTATCCCAGTATAAAGATCTGTTACAAAGTGTTTCGGCTGAGCCGATTCGGTTTAACTCTGAGTTTTACGAAAAAGTTATCCCCTTCCCTATTACAGGGAAAGACTCTGCTAAGGCACATTGGAGTTTGGTATTAAATCGCCCAGTTTCGGTAGAAGCGGCTTTCCTCAAATACGCGACTGGGGTCTTCGTTGATTTCGGGGAATACTTTACGATACCGGAGCCGTTATCCTTAGCGGACTTCGTATTCCAATATAGTCGTAATAGTGGGTTTCAGTTAACGGAGTATTTCACTCACTTTATTCCAGCCCCCGATATCACCAGCCCATACGGTTGGGCTACGGTATCGCGTAAGCCCTTAAATATTAAAGCGCACTACGATTTGTACGTAGGGAACCCCAAGTTCATTAAAAAGTAATACTTTTATTTAGGAATTAACATCATGAGCGACAAGTACGAATGGAGTGACGTTTACGTCACTGGATGCAATCACGTGAACGATAAAATCATGTTAAAATACCGCCCTCAGTTTTCTACGATGGCGGAGCACGATGACGCAACTTGGGGTTTGCTCGATCAGGTACCCGAGGATAAGGCGGTCATCTTTTTAGGGGATAATTTCCTTAGCCCGGAAAGTCTGGGACGATTAAAGCAGTATAAGTTTTACAAAATCCACGTGCTCGGTAATCACGACCTTCAAAATGGGGTTGACATAAAAATGATAACTGACGTGATGGATGAGGTCCACGGCAGTATAAAGGCAGACGGGATATGGTTCTCGCACATCCCGATGCACAAGCAAGCTTTGAGTCACGGTCATATTAACATCCACGCTCACATGCATACCGCTACGTTATACGACGATCGTTATGTCAACGTAAGTATGGAAGCGACTAATTATCGCTTAATCTCCGTTGACGAAATACTGAACGGTAAATACGTTCCTTTTTCTTTTCTCCCTAAAGGAAAAACAACGAGATTAGATTTAACGATCCCAATCAGGGTTTCTCAGTATGTGATTGACGAAGAGATCTTTGATCTGGAAGGTAATCTGGTCGCGGAAATTATTTCCGTCGAACCCACCCAAAACAAGAAAATTGATGTGACTATTAGAATGCTGCTTAACGTGTTTAATGAGCACTTTAAATCACCAACCCAATTTGAATATGTCGAAGGTAGGGGTCGGGCGCATTCCAAAATCGTTTTTAATAAATCCATTTCCCAGGAGCAGGCATCATGAAAGAGGAAAGATTACTGGAGCTTATTGCGTCTTCTAAAGTTCTCGAAGTCGTCACCGTTACCCATAAGGAACTCCTGGAAATTGCAGAGTGTCGGATTCAGGTAAAAACCTTTTATCCCGACATTGTTGATCGTTACCTCGGTTACCTCAAAAACTCTCCTGAATTGGGTACGGGTAAAACCAAAACATCACATCTCATCTGGATGCTGGAGAGTGTAAGGGATAATACTGAAATGTCCCTTACTAAGAAACATCGTTGGTTGGGATACATTCAAGGTATCATGGTCACGCACGGCATTCTTGATGTGGATGAAGAACGTGATAATACCAGAGAAATTTTCAGGGGATTGTGATGGTCAAGACTGACGCAGCGGAAAAGATTTACGTAAAACTTAATAACCTGGGGAAATAAAATGGCTAATATTGAACTAATGAAACAAACCAACGAAGAAGCTTTCAACGACCCACAGCCTGGGGATCTATGGCATGAGATGTTTAATGAGCAACTCCGGGTTATTAAGGTTAACGACGACGGTTCTTTATTTATCAGATACTCCCCTGCCGGAATAAACCAGATCTTAAAGATCAATCGCGCTCAATTTGGTCATATGTTAAAGTATAGCCATAATGACGGATTTTGTCTCGACGTAATAAGAGGTAAGAGTGTTTTCGATCTCCCAAGAAAGATCAGCAATGGCTTATTTGTTAAATTTGAAAACAGCGGTTTAAGTTGCCGGGTAGTGGAGGTCTTTAAAGAGGTTTACGTTGTTGCCGACGCCGACGCTTTAGTTAACCTTTGTCTGGAAATCGGGATGAAGAAGCCGTTAGTCCCAGAGGGTTCAACCTATCCTTTAATCGTTCATCTTGGTGGGGTAAGTCAAGCGGACGAGTTACTAAAAGAAAGTCTTTTAATCAAAATCAATCGCATATTTGACTCGGTCAATTACAATAACTCGGTCAAAACGATTTACAGCTATAATCACTGGTCGGCATTCCGTAATTTTTAAGGGTTCGATATGAGTTTACGTGCTTTGTATTGCGGTGGTGTTGTTAAAAACGGGATAGTGGCTTGGGGTAACCATATCCCGGTTACACATCGAGAGACTTTCCTTAAATTCAAATTCCAACTCAAAGGATGTAAATCAGCTGGGTTCTTAGGGGACGAAGAAGGGTATTTGAAGATCTACGGTAAAAGTATTAGTCTGAACATAGAGGCTAACGATTTTACCAATAAACGGATCAGAGCCGGTCAAGACAATTACCGGTTCTTCCGTTGTATGGTAACTGTGGAAAACTACGAGTTCCCGTTATTGTTCTGTGGAACTTACGAACCAGAATTCTTTGAGTTGCGTAAGGAGATCACTAAAGACGAACTCGGTGATGCATTAACCCAACTTGAGCAGCTCGGCTGCAATTACGTCAGCAACGATCGTCGAGATGTTAACTGGCTTAATTAACCCCCAATTGATTTTAGGACGAACACCCATGATTTTACAGTCAGTCATTATTGGCGGTAAACGAACAACAATAGAGATAGAAGAGCACCTCATTAATGCTTGGTTACTGGCTAAACATAATTGCTTCTTGCACAATCTCAAACCCAGCGAATGCCGTATCTTGCTGGTCGACTATATTGAACGTGCAATTACTCGTCGTCCCGATATTCCTTTGACCGCTCAGGTCAGAGAAGCGATGTATCGGGATATTACCATTAAACTCAGCGGTTCCGCTAATCCGGTATTACCTATACCAAAACATCGACCCAGTAAGACGAGAGCACAGTTAACGCGTTTAACCAAAGAGATGTTTAACCAGTACGGATTAGAGTTTACAAAGAAACTCACTATCCGAGAGAAGAACCGGTTAGAACGCATTATCTTAACGTTCTTTAAAGAACGGATAAACTTACACCGAGCAGAGAATGGAGACGGAGTATACACATTAAAGGACATTACGTTCGATAACGATAAATTCCAGTTCTATTTCTCTCAGGATTTAAACGAAGCCTTGTTTAATGGGGTTGTTTACGCCATTAAGAAAGCGTCTTAAAAGGACCTTAATACCATGTTCAATAACGTTATTTTATTTGTCTATGACGACAGCGAGCTTGCCACCCAGTACACCGTGGCTAATAAAGGTGGAACAAGAAGATTAACAACCCCGGGTCACAGTGTTCTCTTATCAGACGTCAAAGCCAGAGTGGGGAAAAGCAGTTTCCATAACAGCATTGTGGCGTTTGTACGGGGAGAGGTCTTCTTTGTTTTCATGTGTGGGTCTGTTCTATATGGATTGGTGGGGGATCTCGATCACCTTCTGGATCACTTGTTGAAGATCAGAGACGAACTCAATACTCGGCCAGACATACGCAATCGGACAATACTGCATATTTCCGAAGCAGGGTTCGGGCGGTACGACATCATTCCGACCATCGATCCCGTCGCGCACAAGGCATTGGGTGATTACCAGAATAATAAATTATTCTAACTGTTACTGGAGTGGGGCTATCCCCACTCCAGTAAGTTATTTTTTTTTTCATATTATTTTAAAACTATATTATCTAAGTGTATAGACAGTTTCTTTTTTTAGGCGGCGATTACCAAACCTAATAAAGAACTCGATAAATTGATAAGAAGATTAGGGGAATAGTAAAAATGATTTATTTCGATTTAGATTTTTTACTCGGGTCAAAAATCACGAAAGAAGAATTTAAGGAGTTATTTCCGGATGCGGATCCCGATCACCTATCCTGTTCTTCTACCGAGGAGGAAATTGATTTCGAAAATGCTTTTTGTGCGGAAGATCCTTATGATTCGGAAATCCTTCACCGATCCGTGCCTATAATCGAAGGATCAAAATCAGATTTAATTTCGTCATATAAATTAGCGGAGGATGAGATATGATTATTGCTTTAAAAACGTTTGTTGGCAGTAAACTGTTTGGATTAGAAACGGAGAATTCGGATACGGATATAAAGGGAATTTATATTCCTTCGGCTAAGGATATTCTCCTACATCGCTATTACCCTGTGATCGATAAATCTTCTAATAAGGGGAGCTATCGAGCCAATAAACCGGAAGATACGGATGAGATCTATTTCTCTTTGGACAAGTTCATCGAGCTTCTCATAAAAGCCGATACAACTGCTTTCGATATGCTGCATGCGCCAGAAAGCAAAATCCTCATCTCCACTGACATTCATCACGAACTTTGGAGAAACCGGTCCAAGTTTTATACCAGCCGATTGGATGGTCTGTTCGGGCAGGTTATTGCCGAAGCGAATGCTTACGGTGTTCGGAGTATGCGAGCTGCCGCTTTAAAAGAGGTCGTTGAAATCGTTTCTTCGTGGGATGATTTTAAACTGTCTGGCTGCAGATTGGGCGAGCTGATTTCTCAGCTCCCAGTCGATAACGTTTACACGCGTTATACACGGGATGAGACACAGAAAGCCGGTTGTCAGGATTTCTATGAAATTCTAGATCGTAAATTTCAGTACACCATCTCGGCCTTGAAATTCAAAACCGCCATTTTGGAATTATGGACTAGCTACGGTGAAAGGGTTAAGAAAGTGGAGTTATCCGGGGGCAATGATTGGAAGGCATTGAGTCATGCTTTCAGAATCGGATATCAGCTGTTAGATATCTACCGAGAAGGCGACTACACCTTCCCTTTAAAGCAAAGCTCTACGATCATGAAAATTAAACTCGGGGAGATTTCAGAAGAAGCATCGAGAGAGATGCTGAATCAACTCATTTCTGATGTTAAAACCGCAGCAGGTAAATCCGGACTTCCCACTGAGATCGACCCAGAGCCCTGGTATGATTGGGTGGCGGACGTTTACGCTGGAGTAGTGAAGAAAGCTTACTTACCTAAGGGGTTTAGATTGTTATGACACCGACGATGATTTTAGGAAGTTGTTTTGTGGTAGGGGGGTTTATCTTCCTTTACGTCTTAATCAAAATCTTAATTAAGAACTGTTTAAATGGTTTCGACAGAATGTTTATTGCGGGAGCTGGGTTAACAGCTGTCGGCTTTATTATTTTCTCAGCGGGGTTGATGCAGGGGGTTGCGCCGTGAACGAAGAAACCATTGCGATTATTTTGACAAAAGATAAAGTTATTAACGATCTTCCATGCGAGCTTCGAGAATGGGTGACTTGCTGGAACCACGAAGGTTTCTTTGTATTAGGTCGGTCAGGTCAGTTTCCCTGGGGTACCATTTGCTGCATTGGGGAGGGTATTCCTGAGTTTATTACTTCAGAAGAAGCTGAGAGAATATTAATCAAAGCAAAGGCAGTAGCCAAGGTATTAGAAGAGGCATATCACGATTTTGCCAAGAGGTCTTTCCTTACCCCTGAGTAAAGATTCGTCATTCAACACATCGGGTGGTTACGAACACTACACCGTCAGACGTAGTTTAAAGGCCAGTGGGCGAAGATTAAGGAATCTTTAAAATGAAATATTTCTTAGGGTTGTTAGTTTTGTGTTGCGGGTTGTCTTATGCAAAAAACTCTACGGTAACGGGGAGTTGCGTTGCGATGGATCATTACGAAAAGACCGTCTATCAGTGCAGTGATGGGACAGTAACCGTCATGGATCATGACAATGCGACCATTTGCCGCCCCAATGATTCCGCCGTGACTGGGGGCGACCAGCGCTGTTACCGGGTGGATTTAAAATCCGGAGAGTCGCATGAAATAGAAAAAGGAACTAACAAATGATCGATTTCTTTTTCGCCCCGGTTTCTAAGGGATGGTTTATCGTCCAGGTCATGTGCACCGTTTACGTTTTACTAAAATGTGTGACGACCTACATTGAATACTCTAAGAACCCGAATAAAACCGATCTGATCATTTATTGGATTCAGGCTGGGTTGGGGATAATCGTAACGACAAAAACGATTTGTTTCTTAGCCTCCGGGAGCTTCTAAATGAAAAGTGTTCCTGAGTTAAGTAAATTGAACGATGTTTACGCTTGGGTCCGTCGTATAAATGAACACTACCCCAGATTGTTGTTAGAGGGTTATATGGTCATCGGTAATACAGACCGCCCGATTTTATTCTCGGACTTCGCAGATCTCAGTTGTCTCCATGCCGTATGGGAACGGGAGTTCGCCGGTAAAGAATTCTTTTTAGAGGATAAACTGGTGTTAAGAGTTAAGTGTTCCCAATCGACCAGGGATAAACTCAGACACTTGAAAATTCACAGTGCCCTGGAGGTTCCTTTGGTATGGAACATGAATTAAAAATAGCTTTAGCGAGTTACGGAAGATTAACTATATTAAACCCACTCAGGGGGATCATAGGACATTTTGTCCCAAGATTAATAGTAGAGTGGTCAGTAGAAGAAAGAACGCTCAGATTCCGTCCTAGCGGGACTGAGGGGAATAAGTATTATAAAGGGTTTATTAAGTTAAGTCCTACCGCATGTGTCCATTTAATAGCACCTATTCTTAGAAAAGCAGAATACGGTAAAAGGATGGATAACCCAGATATCGTTGAAGTTCTCGGACATACCGTCACGATCAAAGTCAAAGAACAAGACGGCTGGTATTGCGCACAATTTTAACTCGAGCATCATTTAGGAAAAATATCATGCAATTAGACAACACTTGGTTCTTCGGTATAGACGCGGAAGATTTAGAGAATTTTAAAGCGATCTTTACTGTGGAGGGGTTGAAAGAACCCTTTGATTTTAATTTCATTCCTTTCACTATTTCGCCGCAGTCGATGGTCGCTCACACTAAAGAGTTGACGATCACGCTTTATCCCCTTAAAGAGAAAATCTTGTTAAACGCTAAAGTGGAACAAACGATCTTTAAAGGCTCCGACGGAAGATTGTATTTTAACTTGGGTTCTATTATCCAAGTGATGAACAGCCGAATAGCTGCTTTTGTGGCTAAATCTTTCTCAGGCTTTAATAAGCTGGGTTGGTTTATTAAAGAGGTCGACGGAAGTTTTATCCTGTTCAACGTCCAGTGTTACAGCGACGACGGGCTGGTTAAACTGTATCGGTCTTCCACGGTAACGGATAGCTCTAATTAAGGAAACTTTATGGTAATCTCAAATGCTGTTATCGTGTTGGTGGTTTGGCTCACCGTTATCCCTCTCTTAATCTGGGAGACCCGTAACGACGGTTATAAGCCGCTTAAGCGCTATATCCTCATCACCATATGGCCTATCTCTGCGGTAGGTATCTTCGTACATATCGTCTGGCAACTCCTGAAATATAAAGGATGGAGATGATGGGAATATTCTACACCGGATTGATCCTTATTACCGGTCTTTTATTTGGGGTGGGATATTTGCTCTTTAAAAAGAGAAAAGACCCGCAGCTGGTATACTGGGATGACTGGATAAAACTTCATTGGAAGAAGTTTTTAATTGTCTTAACAATCTCGCTGAGTGTCTATACTCTAATTTGCATCAAGCCCCTTTACCACACAACCAAGTGTTATTTCTACGGTAAAACGTATAAAACGTATACCGAATACAGTTGGATTCTTGGCGAGTGTCTGTATAAAGGTAAGACGGGGGCGATGTTGCCTTTGCAGATCACTCGGGATAATCCAGACGGAGACGTCGAGGAGTAGAACATGATTTGGGTAAAACAAGCCTGTTCGTTATGGTACGAAAAAAGAACATTGAAGGACTGGGGTGAGATCCTTACTTTTATTAGTATGTTCTGTCTGATTGGAACACTATGTGCAAGTTTTGCAACTAGTTCAGTTCTTTGGTTAACGTTATGTCTGATCAATATAGCGTTGGTGTTTTCTTTCGGACCTTTATTCGACTGGTTACACAAAAACAGATCTGCGATCGCAATGAGGGTAGAACGCGAAAGGATGTTAAAAGATCCCTTCGATAGCATGGTCTACGCTTATCTTGAGACGGAAGGGTCTGACATCGAAGAATTATTGGATGTACTTTGTTTAACCGCGGAGTCGTTACAGGAAAAGATTAAAAACCAAGACCTCCGCATTAAAATTATTAACACATTAATCAAAACAAAACAGGAACGGATAAATGAAATCGGCGGAACAACAATATCTTGATTTAGGGGAACGCATTCTAGAAGAAGGCGTGTGGGTAGAAAACAAACGAACTGGCGTTCGGTGTTTAACCGTAGCTAATGAAACTCTTCATTACGACGTGGAAAACGGACGAACACCTGTTCTCTCCACTCGCCCTGTCCCTTATAAAGGAGGGTTAGGGGAATTCATCGCTTACTTACAAGGGAAAGGGAACGCAGCTGAATTCCGTGAACTGGGTTCCAACACCTGGAACTCCAACGCCAACGAGAACGAAGCCTGGCTGAAGAATCCTAACCGTAAAGGCGAGGATGACATGGGCCGGGTCTATGGCGTTCAAGGTCGAGATTGGACTAACCAATTCGGGGCAAAACTGGACCAGCTGAAGAAAATCATCGACAACCTTAATCGGGGGATTGATGATCGCGGAGAGATTCTGACTTTCTGGAATCCCGGGGAATTTGAATATGGGTGTTTACGTCCGTGTATGCACACGCACCAGTTTACATTGCTCGGCAATAAACTCCACCTCACCTCAATTCAAAGATCAGCGGACTGGGCATTAGGTTTAACATCAAATATGCTCCAATGTTATTTCTTGTTACAACTGATGTCGCAAGTCACTGGCCATATAGCCGGCCAGGTCACCCATCATTTGGTCAACGCACATATTTACGAGAACCAGCTGGAGTTGGCTAAAGAGCAACTCAAAAGAACCCCTCACAGAACAGATACTCAATTCTGGGTTAACCCTGATATCCGCACGCTGGAAGATATCGAGAAGATGACCAAGCACGACGTCAAACTTATCGGTTACTTCAGCGACTACAATCCGATCAAATATCCGTTTACGGTGTAACTCGCGATAAAACAAAACTTTATCCTACCTGGGTAATCCAGGTAGGATAAATCACATTTATTATTTTTTATTACTTTGGATGACGTTGCCTTCGGCTTTACGTTTCGTGAAGTGAGAGGACCCACAGAGTCGGACGAACACCCACATTACTAGCCAGTAGCGCCAGCTGAGTTTTAAACGATAGCGCATGTTATCTCGGAAGAGATCGTCGCATTCTTTTCTTTCATATAACCCGGAACCATACATGTAATCGTGTACGGCTGCAGCCGGGAAATACTTATAGTAAGCCGGGTATAGACCCTGTAGCCAACGAGGAACACTTGCCCCATCTGTCACCAAGCCTTTAGGGACAGTGACCTCTGGAGTCGGGTAATCTTCTCTGAACCGAAATTTATCCTCGGTTATAACGTAGTCAAGTGCGATATCGGTAAAGATAAATTCTTCCATTCCTATATTCTCTGAATTGGTTGGAAATAAACGATCATAGCATTTTAGGATTTCGACACATAGAAGTTTTCAGTTCTATATTACCTGTATGTAAACACAACTTATCATTTAGGAAAGACACCATGAAACTAGTTAATCAAAAAGTTTATATTGTTAAACCAGGCGATACACTGTCAGAAATAGCAAACCATTTTTGCGGGACTCCGGCTATTGGATACGAAATAGCTGAGGACAATGGTATAATCAACGCCGGGCTCATCTATCAAGGGCAGAGGATCTGGATAAGAGAAGAACTCTTAAAGGAAGAATTTCGTCACGGGGTTAAAGATGAAATCCGCACAACCTCTACTCGATCAGGTGGATTAATAAAAATAACCGAAGACCTTGTTGTTAAAAGTTTTGGTGGGGTCAACGTTACAGAATCCGATTTCTGTAGTGCGAAATCTCGGGAACTTGGTATCTTCGACGCTTTCTTTTACGTAGTGTCGTCGAAAGAGGAGCTGAACGGTGTCCCGGGAATCATGGTAGTCAACAATAAGGGATCCTATTTCTTTCTAGTGTTGAATGACGTCGGGGGCGTAGTATCGTTTTATCCAGCTGAACGATTTGACATGGGGTTTATGGTTAGTGTAAAAGGCGCTTTACAATTATCGAAGACCTTACCCTAATTAACCATAAGAAATAACATCAAGATAAAATCCAACTGGGCGTTACATGAAAAAAATTGCGATCTACACAACTCCAAGATCAAGTTTTTTAGGACTGCCGATCAAAGAAAAACTTTTAAAAGAGTTAGAAGTGGACTACGGCAGCCTCTATGAAGTACAAGAAATAACCGGAATGGGTATTGAATTGACGTATCATGAATTCCTTATCTCCGATGAAGGATTTGATATTCTCGCTAACGAGTGGGAAGGACGCTTTAACGATTCTGAAATCCACGAGATGGGATGGGTTTATATGTTCCCGTCCGAGTTACTCAAAAGCGCCCTAGAAAAGTTAAAGGAGGTTAAGGAACTCTTTACTATCAGGGTTGTGACTTTCCTTTTATGTTTGCCAGAAGAAACGTCGGTTTTAATCGAAGCTCAACCCGTCGAAGAAGACGAATGACTTTAGGAGATAACCGTGGGAACAAGATTATCTTTCAACAAAATTAAAAGGATTCCTGAAGCGGACAGAGTATATCCCTTCCCGGCCAATAAATTTGATGATATTCTCGATGAACTTCTTTGGTTAAGAGTGTTTTCCCGCAACAAGGAAGTTCGCCCAGAGATATTTCAATTCTCTGGGACATCCAATATTGTTTACTGTCTTTTGGACTGGATCGTCGATAAAGGGCTCGTTCCCTCGACAAGTGATGTCGAGGTTCCGTTCGCTATGTGGTTCACCGAAAAAGATTTAATTGAATTCACTAATTTTACTCAGGCCTGGACCAATTGGGGGAGGGGCGAGAAACAATTCGTTTTGAGCGCACTCTCTTCTGTAGGGACTAAAATCAATCACTCGACTCACCACCTTGTTGTTCAATACGCTTAGGGGAATACACAATCATGTATGACGTTACTGTTTACCATTTCTCACGTCAGGAATTGGAAGAGAAAGATCAGGATTTATTCGAAGACCTGACCAAGAACGAAGGTTGGGTTACCGACATCGAGGACGTTGAAATGGCACTAGGTTCCAGGGAGGGTTGCATTGAAGGTCAAGAATTCGGATTACCCGTCTCTGCTTTGGATATCCTGGAAATGAAATGGGAAGGGCGTTTTGACTCCGGCATTTGCATGTGTTCCGCCATTTACTATTTCTCGCCCGAATGCATTGAATCCGTATGTCGCGATCTTTCCGATCATGGTACTCGGCAGGCTGCTATCTTGGCGGAGTACCTGCGGAACATTCCCGATACCGACATTGTCGTTATCGAAATCTAATTGCTGTGTAGTCGTTGGTAGTTCTTTTGGGGGCCTTCGGGCCCTCCTTTTTTAAGGAAAGTAAAATGCGGGAAGACAGAAATATTTATCGTAATACAGCTTATATCAACGATCGATATGAGAAGAACGGTAACGCGGTAGAGGTTACATTATTTTCTTTTTCGACGTTTGAAATAGATCAGGAAATCGTGTTTGAGTGGGTCAAGAAAAATCCTGCCATCAAGCTCGAACTTTATCGTGGTCTGAGTGACAAAGATTCCCCAGTAAATATCTGCGGATCCGTTACTAATATAAGGATCAATCCCCTAGATTTCAAAGTCACCGGCACGCTTCTTCCCGAAGGAAGAATGCGAAAAATACTCGAAGACACTATTTGTCGAAATCAGCCGATCACTATTAACATGCGAGGGATATTTGATTTCAGGCATTCCGTCTATCGTTGCATGGCAATCAAAGGTCTGGTGCTGATGTCCGATTTTAGCGCTTATCGTAAAAGGAGCATTTAACTTCCATAATTTTTTAAATCGATATTACCGCAGTGTCTCAAACAAAAACTTTTAGGTCTTCATCAACATCAATTAGGAGTACGCCCGTATGCGTCACCAACATTTTTCTATCGTCTCTTCCAAAGAAGCATTTTCCATTCGTCTTTCTTACATCCTGCAACATCTGAACAAAACAGAAACTCAGCGTTCTATCGCGGAGTATTGCGGAGTGAGTGTAAGTACCATCTCAGCCATCTGTAACGAACACGTTCAGTACGTGTCTCTTAACACACTGATGAAAATCGCCGATAAACTGAAACTCAACTACGAGGTTGTCTTTAAAGGCAATCGCGGTAAAGTGAGCAACTTTGTCACCGTTGAATCCGCCGTGGATTACATAAATTTCGGCAAGCTGAACCCTGTCCGTAAAAATGTGATGAAGGGCAAGTCGCCTGCATATAAAGGCCGGGCGGTTGCGCATTAATCATGGTGGGAGTCCGCAAGGACTCCCACACTATTTATTAACTTATTTTTTAGGATAAACTATGACCATCATCGTAGGTGTTGTAAAAGAGAAATCGTTAAGTGCCGATCGGTACATACTGGATTACAAGCAGATCAACAAAACAGTATCTTCGGTAGCGCGTTACACGGAGAAGAAATTAAAAATATCCCCGGACAATCATTTCTGTTATGTCTTCTGCGGCGAACAAAAAGAAGAGATCATACCACTGGTTCTTAACTATTTACTCAGATTCGAAAAAGGCCTGGTGAAGGAAGACGAATTTATCCATTGCAATCTTAAATCGTTCGACCCACTCATTGTCATGTCGGCGACGCGTTATTATTCAATAGTTCTGGACGAAAAGAAAAAGGTTTTGGACGTCCAAATTCGTTTGGATGGCGCAGTCACCTACCCTTTTTTAAATAACCCTATGGTTGCCGCTCTGGATCTTCCTGGGAAAGTAATTCGCCAAGCGCTGATGGAAGCCAATCTCATTCTCCACACTGATGAAAATGAATTAGACACCGTCTATCAAAAAGAACTCACTCCTATTAAGAAAGCCACCAAAAAGGAAATTAAAAATGCTCTTTTATCTTAACAAGCGAGTTATCGTCGATAGCATAGCGAACATCTTTATGTTGGCTGACAACACTCCTCACGTCGAGTTCTTACTGGATGGCGACAAACGATGGGCTTTCATCCCCTATCATGAAAATAACGACAGTACATTATCTGCTGCCATCGCGGTGAATGAGCATGGTGTTTGCTATGGCACACATTTCAATTATAAAACTTTAAGTCTCGATCCTCGAATTCCGCTACCTTCTAATATGTTAAAAGGCTTTCAAACGGGAGGAGACTCCGACTACTGTAATAACATGCATGTTGCTAAGGCCGCTTTCTATCACTATAACTGCACCTTTGAGGAATTCCAAGGATTGTTAAATAAATCAGGCAGGGGATACAAAATGTTCGATTTATTGGCGGTCTCTAAAAGACTTAAGACGATGCAACCGGAACAATTTAACTGGGTTATTTAAAACCAAGATTCCTATTATACGTTAAAGAAATAAAGATCATGGGATATGTTATTATTATCGGGGTTTAATATGTTTATTTCTAAGAAAGCTAAACTCCGACTCTATAAAGAAGATGTGGGGTTAGTCTCTAAAACCTTTGGCTGTCGGAGATTTGTCTGGAATCAGTTACTAGGATTTTATACTGATCAGTATGAAAAATGGAAAGAGGATAAGAGTCTGGAGAAACCTAAGATTTCTATCTCTAGTTTTAGGGAGGAATTTAAACAGATTAAACTAGAATATCCCTGGTTAGGTGAAGTAAGCTCTATCGTTTTATATGAGACTATTGCGGATCTTTATAACGCTTTCAGGGTTTCTTTAAGAGCGGTAAAGGTTACCCTAAATTTAAATCTAAACGAGGGATGCAATCTTTTCGTATAGCTTCGCGAGACAACATGCGTGTTTCGAATAATCGAGTTAGGATACCGAAATTCAATTACTACGCCACGTTCTCTAAAAATACGGTTTTAAACGATCCTTCGTCATATACGGTCACTCGTGACAACGTAGGAGATTATTTCATCTCATTCGTAGATACTGTCGAAGAAATAGAACCTGAACCTGAAAGTATAGGTAAGTTCGTCGGAATAGACTTAGGGATTAAATCTTTAGCAGTGATTAAACCGAATAAAGGAGGTCCTTGGGAATTACAGAATCCTAGAACGTATACGAAATATCAAAAACGCAGAACGATACTACAACGTCGTTTAATGAAAAAGAAGAAAGGGAGTAATAACAGAAACAAAGCCAGAATTAAACTCGCTAAACTAGAACGTAAAGTTACCAATATTCGTAAAGACCTTTTACACAAATTTACCACTAAGATTATTCGTGAAAACCAAACAATAGTTTTAGAGGATTTAAACGTAAAAGGAATGGTTAAAAACCATAAATTAGCTAAACATATTCAGGATTGTTCTTTTGGTACGATTAGGACAATGTTAGAATACAAAGCTAAGCGTTATACCCGAAATAAAGCCATCACTATCGTAAACAGGTTCTTTGCAAGTACTCAACTCTGTTCTCATTGTGGTATGAAAAGTGAAGTGAAAATCAAACTTCATGTAAGAGAATGGATTTGTGGTCACTGCGGAACGCATCACGATAGAGATATCAATGCTGCTACGAATATCCTTAACGAAGGATTACGTTTAACTTAAACCTCCTAGGTTAAGGATATTTACTTATCCCTACCCTTGGTCTGAGGGGAAGTTAAGCCTGCGGAGTACCGCAGTTAGTACGAGGAAGCAGGAAGTTGAAATATACAAGACAGAAACAGGAAATTGAAAAATATGGGACAGTTAAAGAATTTTGGATCTATATCACCGTCTTGATGCACTAACCATAATCTTTTTAGGAGTATTAACATCGTGAACGTTCGTGGCGTGAAAGTAAAAGCAGAAACCCGTCAAATTATTGATAACACCGTAGAACTCGTTGCAACTGCGGTAACGTCCACCATGGGACCTAACGGCAAACTGGTTGTTATTGACGAAACGGGTAATCCTAAAATGACCAAGGATGGGGTAACGGTCGCTCGGTCTATCCGTTTGGACGATCGGGCGATGGACATCATTGCCAAGATGATCACCGAAGCCTCGATCAAAACGGATGCCGAATGTGGCGATGGGACCACCACCACCGTATTCTTAACAAGAGCGTTTTATAACGCCTTTAAGGATAAACTGGATTTCATAACCAAACGGCGGGTAGAGGAGCTGACCAAAGAAACGATCGAGATGCTCAAAGGAATGACAAAGGTTATTTCTCTTGATAGTCCGGTTCTTCACAATCTGGCGTTAACGACCAGTAACAACGATCTGGATATCGTGGATAAGCTCTACGATATCTTTAAGACCATACCTGATCCCATGATTGATTATCGTCGGGGTGTAACAGGTATTGACGAGATCGAATACAGTAAGGGCAAGGAATTCACAGGCGGGTACGCGCACCCTACTTTCACTAAAGACGGAAGTGGTAGCCCGATTACGATTGAATCGGGTTATGCGTGCATCTTTGAAGGGAAGTTCAGTATTCCGGATGACGAAGCGGAATTCCTGAAGCTCTTCGATGAAATCACTGGAAGGGGGTATCGCCAGACAGTTGTGATCGCGCGTGAATTCGACGAACACACCCTGATGGTGATGAACAAAATGAACCACGTTATGCTGACGCAGAAACTGGTGGAGGAACCGGTTTTCATTCCTGTGCGGGTTCAGGCTATCGGAACAGCGGGAGTGGGGATCATTGGAGATATTGCAACGGTACTGGGATTAAGCCAGGATGTGGACTATTCAGGTTGGAAGTCTCGCAACTATGAAGTACGCCCCATTGAAAACGTTGTAGTGAAAGGCGCGTTATTCTTTGTGGGTAGCGTGTCCGATGATGTCTCGGAACGTACAGTAAAGCGTATCGGGCAAATTAAAGATCAAATCGATAACTTGCCAGCCGCTCAGAAACACACGCCTTTGGCGAAGATCCTGAGACACCGTATCTCTACGCTAATGGGTAACCGAGTGACGGTAACTGTTGGAGGAGAAACCGCTTCTGATATCAAAGAACGACTGGATCGCTTTGAAGACGTTGGCCGTGCAATAGCTTCGGCTTTAACCAACGGCGTGCTTCCGGGGATTGGATATTCATTAGCTTATGTTGGGAACGAGCTAGTGAAGAAATATCCTGGCGATTCTATAGTGAAACTGTACGCCGATGTATTGGGCGAACAACTTCACATGCTGATGGGTCGGGAATTTAATGATCCTGAATTAGTTTATGTTAATCTGGCTACTGGGGAAACCGGTAAGCATCCTCAGGATATTAACGTCTGGGATGCGCAGTTAGCCACAGTCACTGCATTAAGGGCCGGTGTCAGTACCGCCATTTCGTTAGCAACTACTGATACGTTAATTATCGGTAGTCGTGCGGGTGGTGCAGATATTCCCTGATACATTTTAGGGGAAGGAAACTTCCCCATTGGGAGAATTTTTATGGACGTTAGCACTTCGTCAATTAAAAATTCTAATAATAGACAACATAATAATTACAGCGATTCATCCTCCGCTCCGATTCAATTGGATCGTTCGGGGGAAATTATCGACACCAGAACTAAGCTAACAGTTACTGGCGAAATTCCTCTTCGAAAGTTACCCACTTTCTCAAACCCACCGCAAAGAACAATAAGAGACGATAAAAAACCTTCATCACTCTGGGGGATGGTTAGAGCTCTGTTCTTTGTATTCATGTGATACTATTCCTCTACCCACGTGGGTAGAGGAATAATAATGCTTTTTTATTTTTTAAGGTTATCTCACTCATGGCTAAAATCTATTTCACTTACTCTTCGATGAATTCTGGGAAGACCACTGGATTGTTGCAATCGGCTTACAATTACGTTGAAAGAGGAATGTCCGTCTTACTTCTTAAACCGAAACTCGATAATAGAGAAGGGGACGACCCACTAATTAAATCAAGAATTGGATTAGAAAGCGAGTGCGTTTTTATTCCTGATGATGGGGATGAATTAGTCGACCTCATTCATAATAATAAAGGTGTTTCTGCGATATTCATCGACGAGGTTCAGTTCGTTCCAGTGCGAGTGCTTAGCGCGATCATGGTAATGTGTGACGCCATGGATATTCCTCTTCTCTGCTACGGTCTCCGTAACGCTTATGATGGTAAGGGATTCCCGGGATCTGATTTCTTATTACGTCACGCTGATAAACTGGTTGAGTGCAAATCCATTTGTTGGTGCGGTAAAAAGGCAACTCACAACATGATGGTCGTAGATGGACAAGTGGTAAGGAAAGCTACGTCGGGAGGAAACATGGTTGTCGGCGGTAATGAATTGTATCACGCCGTATGTCGTCAGCATTTCTTCGAAGGTAAATACAAAGACGATTAACTTATATTTATTTTGAGGTCTACATTATCATGGTGTAAGCATAGTACGTTTTTATTTTCCTTTTTAGGAGCTAACATCATGATGAGCCAACTTGTAAATATTCTGAGTGAACACAGATCGGCGTTTATTTGGCCTTCCAACATCCTTCAGTTAGAAGACCAATACTTCTACCTCTCGGTTAAAATTACGGAGAGTGGTGTGGTCAAATGTATCTTCCGGAACAAGCTCACCAAAGACGTCCGTAAATTCGACTTCTCTGATAGTATCTTTGATAAAGAGGGGTTGTGGGATTACTTCAATGCGATCGGCAAAGAAGTTTACGCCATTGGGATTGACTACGGTAAAGGGTTCCAGCTGAAGATGTTGTTTGAGCCGATTAAGGCGATGATCACCGATAAGGCGCATAAGCCTTATAATGGGCATCTTCCAAGAGACGTAAGAGCACCGCTGTTTTCCCCGGTTAACGCCCACAGCATTTATCTCGACGAAAACGGCGAAGTCACACTCGATGGCTTCGAATGGGCTTCTCGTGGATTGCAATTAAAAATCATCGAAGAGCTCTTAATTAACTAATTAATGTTATGCTAATTAGCTCATCACTGTAAAGAGGATTAAGATGAAAAACCTGCTCGATTTAGTGCTCAAATTTTTCATTGGGCTTAACCCAGGCCTGGCCGTACTGATGGAAGGTGGTTCGATCGTCAATGTGGTTGAAAAACCAGAAATCGATCGTTACGCCGGTGATATCATGCGTCCGGACGGCACAACCAAGGTTCTGTCGGTAACCTGGAAACCGGGTACATTTAAAGGTGTGTTCGGTCTCGATCCAGCCTTTGCTCCCGTCACGCAGGATGAAGCAGGCACAACCGAAGGTATCTTCCTGAAGACCGACGGGACGCCTTACTTTGCGTTGACGGCTGAAAACGCTACCGAAGCCAAAATCGAAGAAATCCTCGGATATGCTTTCGAAGAAGGCACGGTCGCAGTAGACACCGAAACCAAAAAGGTTAGCTTCGCAACATCTACCATTGTTGCTGAAATCGATCTGGTCGTTATCGAAGCGGCTCCGGTGGCCGACGGCCAACTGCCGTAATAAGTAACCTACTCCTACGTCCTTAACGGGGCGTAGGAGTAGTTCATTAATTATAACTGACTTTTTTAATATATAACCACCAACGTTCATTTAGGACATAACACCATGTTGTATGACGCAATTGAAGTATGTTTTATCGTAGTCTCCATTCTTTCCTTTATCTGGGTAATGAAGAAGAAAGGAACTGGAGCGATGTTAATTATTGCGTTTTCTATTGTTGTCGTGGCAGGATGTCGTTATCAAGATAACGCCGATACCGAACAAGCTTTAGAACATCCAAAATATACCAAATCTAACTGCGGCTGTTTATAAGAGGAACTGATTATGTTTTATGATTTAGTCAAGGTTTGCAAGGAACTCGTATTCTCCCACACTTTCAACGAAAGCAATCCTGACAAGGGTTACTTCGATACCTGGAAGTGGCGTAAGTTACTCATTAACGTGGTAAGCGTAACGTATCACACCCCTAAGCTTGCCGCACTCAGTCCGCTCTTAAAGGCTATTTCCAGTAAGCAAGACGGGCTGACAATTTCCCCACAAACCGACAGCCAAGGACGGGTCACGCGAATTACGGTGACACACAATAATAAATCAGTGGGTTTCAGATTCAAACGTTAAAGGAATAATCGTCATGGGATACATCGAGCTTAAACACGGAACTGATAAAGACTACGTTCCCTACCGCACCAATGACATCTACGAATTAGATGAAGATATCACCGTCTTAACCGACGATACTCGGGTTATCGACGAAAATAAAGAAACCTACTTTTTTGTGCCAGGGGTGGACGCAGAAAACATCAAGGTTAAGGTCGGTGACGTGAACCAGTTTTTACTTTTCTGGCCCGTGAAGGAAGGGGTTGAAATCAGACTTGTTTCGTTTGGGACCGGGAGAAAAACCACAAAAGTGGTTGGGTTCCTCATGACCGAGTTTCATCACCATTCCATTTACGCCAGCGTGTTCTCGTCCCTGCTGCATCGAGAATCGAAAATGAATCTCCGTAGCAATAAGTTGGCGACGGGGATCATGTGTAAATTACTTCATCGTTGTCTCAAAAGTTTTAAGCTCCAGCATCCTTCGCTTGGACGGATCTGTCTCGATATCGTATCTGATAATGGCGTTATCAAGTACGTTAACCAACACGGTAATTTCAGTGGATTGTATTATCGATTCAATCCAGGGTTTAAACCAGAATTACGCTAGGAAAAAACATGTCAGAAATCATCAGTTACAATAAAGCGCAGCTGGTTAATGGGTTCGAACTCGTTTGCCATCATCGCACCATTCACCTGTTCGAAGATGTTTTCGAAAAGGGCAGGTACAATAAAGAGTTCGTTGCTAAATTTGACGAACTGGAAGTATTTTTGGATGTTCGTTACGCGATCATCTTAGGGAGAAAAGATAAAGATCTCACACTGCATCTAATTCGTAGTAATGCGGCTCGTGAGATCGTCAGTTGGGACTATCATTACAAGTCCAATGATAACGGGTCTGACAATTGGAAGATGGAGGCCATCGGGCAGTTTATCATCAGTGACATGGAGCAGGGGTATTTCTCCCTCTCCCCTGGTTATCGAAGCGATATCAACGACCTACTTACTTATATCGGTGGTCAAGAGAAAGAGGTCAATATTCGCAATACCGAAATCAGCGTCAGCGAAGGTAAATTTAACTTCGTAGGCCGTAACGGACAACTCGGCCCGGGTTTGTTATCAGAGACCAAACCCGTTAACCTCATTAAGCTGTGGGCATAATAATAACTCCTACTCCCGATAAGGGAGTAGGAGTTATTAACTTTTTTGTTTTTAGAACAAATCTAAAACTGAAGATGTGGATTTAGGAAGCGGCATGGTAGGTAATTCGAAATCCATTAACTCCAATGCCTCTTCTCCACCGATAGCCCTCAATGAAGGATTATTCAGTGTACTCTGAGATAACAGCTCTTCAACGTTGTCCCTCGACCACTGTAGAATATCGATGGACCGGGTCATGATGTTGATTTCTTTACCGGTATCCAACTCGATCATCCAGAAGAAGCAAGGTTTATCCTGACCTTGTCTGAAGATACGCGCCTTAGTCTGTTTCAGCTCGTAATCCCTCCAAGGAGCATCCATGAGAATCTCCTGGTTAGCCACGACCATGTGCGCGGATTCTCTCAAGGATCTGAAGGTGGTAACCGCTGGGTTCAAATCAGGTTCCGTATCAAACCGTTTGATCAGGATGTCTTTAGACTGATCGGCATCACCGTAAATCAATAGCGGTTTAAAACCTTCCTTGTTAAGCACGCTATAGACTTCATTCAGCACATCCACATAAGACGTAAAGATCAGTGTTTTCTTCTCTACGTTGTTTATCATGGATGGAAGTCCTGCATGCGCAACAACGGCCCTTACGGCTTCTATACGGGCCTTACCCAACACATTACCTAAGGCTTCCCCTCTTATTTTCAAGCCAACGTACTTAACAGCCGATTTGATATTACGGAACTGTTTCAGCTGCTCTCCACGTAATCGGGCTTCAATGTCAATTTCGACGTTCTTAGCGTACTGGGAATCGGCCGAGTCAGTAAAGTTATTATAACCGTGAGTTCTGAACCGATTCACGATCTGTTTGTATTTAACCAGTTCGCCCAACTTACCGTTGTCATCTTTAACATAGCTTTCGTAATCGTCTAAAACATGATTAAAGAAAGCCAAAAACATCGGCATGTTTTGTTCGTAGAACTTGACTCGGTTCTGTATGTAAGAAAGCATTTCGAGTCTAATGGCTTTCAACGTGAATCGTTCGCCATTAGGAACGGTCACCGGAACCATTTCTACCGGTGGCTCCTCACCCATATCAAAGAGAGAATCAATGACGTAACGCGTTCTACCCAACCGATGGGCCAGAAGGGTGTTAAGTTTATCCCTGGATAGCCCGTAAGACTTCATGAAACGCTCTCTGGCGTTTCCTTTAAAGAAAGGATCTATCAGTGCAAAGATTGAATACGCTTCCCTTGCCATGGCTTTTAGAGGGGTTCCTGACATAGGAAGAGAATCATTGAAGGGATAATGATCAGCGGCTTTAATGATATTCTGGGTTTGTTTAGAACTCAGCTCGTTAAAGTTGTGGGACTCATCAACAACGAGTGACACTCCGCCTTTACCAGCCGCTTCAAAAACCTGATCGAGGATCTTAAAGAAATCAGGATTTCTTGTATAATCAATGTGAATAAGGAAGTATTCACAAGAAGGATCAAACGGTTTATTTTGACGGGTACTCCAATACTTAGGAGGGTCAACAAAAACCTTTTCCTCCATGTGCAACTTCCAGACGGTATTGATTCCTGCGTCTGGGCAAATGATGATGTGTTTTTTATTACCCGTTAATCTTGTCCACATCAAGCTAGTGTAGGTTTTTCCACTACCTGCTTTGGCGTCCAGCAAAAGCCCTTTAAGGTGGTGCGATTTCTTAACCATCTTGTAAGTGGATATAAAACCCCATTGAGTATCATAAGGTTTTATTTTAAACTGTTTTAAAAAAGAAGCTTTGTCTATCGGATAAGCTGTAGGGGTAACGGTATCCTTTATCCAGGTATCCGTTCTGAGTTTTATTTGGAGTTCGTTAAGGCTCTTGCGACTACTCCAAGTATTTCTTGACTGGAGGATCTTTGTTATTAGATGATCCAACTCCAATAAGAAAAAGTTATCCGTAACGAACTTATTGGATCCAACCCGTCTGAACATATAACGACCTGGCGTGCTTGTGCCATACGCGGTCTGTATGTCGTCATTAAAGTTACGGAAGTTAACATGATTGATTTCCGTAATAGTCGGTCCTTGTTTAACATCAGGCCCAAAGATATAGTTTAACATCACCAATCACCCGTTATTAGGAGTAGTAAAATGAATTCTGTCGACATCAACACCTATAAGAAGTTCTTCTCTGCTGTTGCCGCTGAACTGTTCAGTAATCTGGAAGATCTCAAAATCGTTTCCCATCGTCACGCGCTGTTAAATATTCTGTTTATCGACGGGATCAAAATCAGTACGGGTGAACGTCGCCGCTATGCCTTCCACGAAAAGCATCTGAAGGCGGTCAAAGAACGCATTAACCTGGGCGACTTCTCTTTCCTCGATGAGCAGGTTCGGGATAAAGATTTCCAGCCGCGACAGTATAAAGGCGTCGAAATCGATCACGCTTACGGCTATGTGGTCAGCGCGGTCCCGGTCTTCACTTCCATGGAACAGCGCGGCACCGGCGATAAGGAATTCGACAACATGACCACCGGCCAACTGGCACGCGTTGATCAGTGGTTCACCGACTACGCTAAGAAAGAAACCGACCAGCTGAAAACCATCGCTGACTTAACCGAAGCCTGGGGTAAATTCACCACGACGGTCAAGGATCACGATCTCTACTTCGGATTCGACATCGAAGATCATAAAATCAGTCTGACCCTGGATAAAGCGCCTCCTATCGCTGATGAGGTTAAGATCCTTCGTCAGCCGGTTACCCTGGAACAGCTCGCTGAGTTCTCTGAAGATGACCAGAAGCACATCGCTGGTGTTCAGGCTGCCATCGACAAGATGAACGAACTCACTTCAGGGTTCTTCGGCATCGAGCTGGGTAACAAATACCTCACCCAATTCCGTGAGCGTATTTGGGAGCAGAACTTCTCCATGCCGCTTCAGTACCAGACCAACATCGTCTATGAGTTCACCGATAACACGCCTGAAACTCGTGCCCTCGTAGAGGAACAAGTCGAAAAGGTTATCAGTCTGCTGAAAGATAAAGAAGCTGAGCTGGGTAATCGCGTCTACCTCGACACTAACTCGCTGGCGACCTTCGTTATTAACGAAGAAGGCGCTAACGAATACTACGATTACCCAGTAGTCCGTGAGATGTGGTCGAAGTTCGTTCGTTCGTTCGGTAAAGCGATCCTCAACCTGATGAACCAGACCGAATCGGTTTACTTCAAACCCTACATCTCTAAGGTAACCAAAGTGGAAACCGAAGAAACTGTAGCGGCGCCGGCTCGTGGCGAAACGCCGCATCTGGTTGCAGTGGATGAACCGGCTTTTGTAGACGGTGATGCAGAAGTGGTAGTTGAGGACGATTCTGCCCAGGATGAAACCTATGCGCTCGAAGGCAACGCTCAGGCTCCTAGCCAAACCGTTTAATCGATAACACAAAGAAACTATTCCTCCTACCCTTACGGGTAGGAGGAATATATTTCTGTTATTTTTTTACGGCGTTTGTTCATTCTTAGCGGCTATTAACGCAGCCTCTAATTCCTGAATGTACAATTGTTGTTTGGTTATGGTTTCGGCTTGCTTAGCAAGTTTGATTTGATCCGTCTCAGCATTAGCGATAGCGTTAAGCCGAGTAGATTCAAATATTTCCGCGTCTTCTTTCGACACATAAGCCCTGGTAGGAATACTACCAATGTAGCTCTTCGCGTTGGCAAGTCCGAAATTAGTTTTCGCGTAATCTTGGAAGTGATCGATCAACGTGTTAATTTTATCCGCCATCTGAGGAGGGCACGCTCCCAGGTCGGTGTAAACAACAAATCTTTCAAAGATCACCCCGTCGATTAGGGGAAAGGATTTGATATAGGTGCTGGGGATATAAACCGGAGATCCGTTTTTAGAGGTCAGGGTAATGATCGCCCCGTTATTCTCTTCTACCAGATCTAAGATACTTTCATAAGCATCTTCCGAAATCCCTACTGGTTCGAACATCAATCCCCAAACATCAATATTCCTGTTTCGAAACTGTGCCGCCGTACAAACGTCTTCTACTTTATAAAAGATAGACTCGTCGACCACTGTTGTAAAAGGTGTGATCGCGGTAAATTGTCCCGCGGCATAGAGTGAGGGAATGACGTTTTTATCAGTGTCTGCCATGGACTAACCTCTATTCGGTAATAATCCCGTCTTTAATAAACTGGGCCTTGGTCACCATTTGGAATCGGGTGGATCCCACTTGAATGGTTGCGAAGAGAATATTGTCCTTGACCAGACGTTTGATCCCTGCCGGCACCAGACCGTCTTCAGTTAGCACTTCTGCTCCGCTGATCAGTGTTTGCATGGCGGTGATGAAATCGGTTGTGGCCGTAGACATCCATGCGAACTGGGAATCGGTAGAAGGGATGAGCTGATAATCAGGGTAGAGTTCTTTGATTTTAGTCACGCCGTTAAAGTTCGTCGGTTTACCGGCGAAACAGACTTTAGCGGATTTATAAAGGAAAGGAACGATCTGCGCTGATTTTATGATATTATCGGACGTATAGCCTATAAGGTATTTCGTCGGATTTGTTAAAAGTGTTTCGTAGCTGGCAATCGGAGAGTACAGCGAACTTCCGTCTGTTTTATTCTCCAAACCTAACTCATCCCAATAAGGGATCGCAACAAACTGCGTCGGGTTAAAAAGATCAGGGATGGCGTTCTCCCAATCCTCTTCACTTTCAGACGTTAATGCCAAAATGGCATTTGCTATCTCAGTGTAGATCTGATCTTCCTGATCGTCGGCGTTACCGTAAACCAACACAGTGAAATAAACGGTGTTGTAATTCGCGGTGTTTACCAGATCGTAGACTTTGAACGGATAGACGAAACGAGAGCTGTATCGGTATTCGCCGTCATTGGTTGCTGCTAAGACGCGTTGCTCGATCACGCTAGGGGTTTCTTGAGCAAGTCTGGTAGCGAGCTGCTGATAATTCAGTGTGACGAGTTTATCGATTTCGTCATCTGGAAGCACCAGGATAGGGACGATTTCGCAATAAGGATATTCCGCTTCAAAGTAAGCATTAGCGAACCAGATTTTAAAATAAACGGTATCCCCGTTAGTCAGCGTCTGGGTACCCTCAATATGAGAAGGAAGATAAATGACACTATTCGTGACCATCGTTCCTACACCGCTGAATACTACCCCGGCGGTAAATTGTGCTTGCACTAACTGCAAGCATGCTGTACTATCGTTAGTTAATACTCCGGCCACCGCTTGCTGATAAAGCCACTGAGCGATGTCCAGCTGTTTATTTTTTGTTTCATCCGGCATGATTTCGGCAACATCATCCTTCACACCATAAAAATTAATTAAGGTGGGGATGTGATCATCGCTGCGATAGAAACACGGATCTTTCGAATACGCTCTCGTTTTGCTAGACAGCTCCCCTAACGGGGAAACCACTTTCTCGTGGTTATCACTTAGCGCTGCAATAGCACTAAATGAAAGGTATGAATATTTGCTCATAATGTCGTCCGTTAAGGAAAGTGAAAATGTTTCCCATAGCCAAAGAACTGGTGGATAGGTTCATAGAATGGCTCCTCAGGCGCGCGTCTGGAGAGACTTTAGAAGAAAAACAGAACTCGGCTATTCGGTATATTTCCTATGTCGCCGGGGGATTATTGTGGGCGGTTTTGACCCTCGTCGTCATCGATATTAATTTATCTTTACGTATACACGCAACTGAAGGTGCTGCTGCGGCGGTTAACAAAATGTTCTCTACGGATAGGAACCCTATAGATGAACTGATTAAAATCAACCGCACGTTAAGCGACAGGGTAGAATCGCTCAGGGAAGAAAATATTCTTTTAATCAAGGATAACTTGCGTCTATTGGATCAAGCTAAGGTCATGGAAGATGTTGTAAAAACCTGCAAAAGACCGTCAACCAAAAAACAGTAATATTTTTATACTAGGGATCCCAAATATGGGATCCCTAGTATTACACAATGACAAAGGCCTTGAACTATGTCTGAGATTAATCTCGTTTATTATTTAGTGAGTCGAAAAGTAGAAGGTAAGAAAACAGAAAGGGCTTGCGCAGGCGCTTTCGGTTATTCTTACGATGTATCCGTGGTGGGTAAGAAGAAGTTACAGAAAGACGTTCCGACTACGGTAGGGTATTATGTCGGGAATACAACGAGCAACGGAACTGTAGTAGAACCGATCGATTCTCTTTCTGTGGTTGTTTCGGATAGGGCTCTGGAAATAGAAGCTCAACTGGACTTACTCAAAGTTATTCTGGAGGACGCTGTAGAACATGAGGATGTTAAGAACATCGGGTTAATTGGGAAATACCCATTGCTCGAAAAGCTTCTTACAGTGGACCCTTCCAAAATCGTAGAAAAGGAATATAAGTTAGGCAAAACGGAATTTAATAAAGAGGCGGTTAAATCTCTTACAGATATCCAAGCTCTTATGGATAAACTAAAGGGAAGAAGTAAACTCGTCTTTAACTTCACACTAAGTGTCGAAGGTGGGATGGGTCCTAAGATGGCGTGGCAGTCCGCTGGTATAGCCGAGGTTGAAACGGTTTGGGGAATGGAACCCATTGCGGCTTTATACCGTCAACCGATGAAAACTTTCCTTAATCCGGAGAGCGACTTTAACCGCATCATTTGTGGTAGCCGGTGGTATTTTAACACTGGCGAAGGTAACGACTTCTACGAGCTAAAAGAAGGATACCGCCGGTATGGTTTCGGTAAAGTCGAGAAAGATAAGAAGTATTACGGTAAGCTCACCCCAGATGTGACTTATTCCTCTTTCTACACACAGACACCGATAGCGCTGTTGGATAAGCTTTACGACTATACCGAGAAAAGGACACATAACCCTAAAGGGTTGATGCTCGCCGGGAACATGCAGTTCGTCAGATCTAAGGAAATAGCCAGGCTTATCGATAACTGCCCTGGGGTGGTGAGAGAAAAGGACCTAATCGTTCCGTTTAGAATGGGTTCTCAGGACGAACCTACTTTAGTAGAGCTGATTGACCCGCCTGGGCTCACTTACCGCATCTCCGACGTCATGGAAGAACATGACATTATCTTACACAGTTTCTTAAATAAAGACGAGTTCAATAAATTCGGGCAGTATCAAAAGTTCTACGATATAACGAATGTCATTTTTGAGAAACTCCCAAATAAAAAAGGGGAGATCAAGTTAAAGCTTCAGCCAGACTTCACTCAAAACACCCAAACGTTTAAAGTCAACGTAGAACACCGCAAAGCGGTTAAAGCGGTGCCTATAACGTTGAGCGTCGGATACGATTTACCAGAGCGAAATGCATTTAACTCAGTAAAGGATCCCGATGTTCAAGTTTGGGTTAACATTGACGAAGCCAACGACGGATGCTTGATCTACCGCATCATTGTTAAAGCGGAAGACTGGATTTACATACATGCGTCTGGATGCGCTAATGTAAGGGTCTTGAATAAAGCCGAGCTAGGTAGAAAAGATTAACTTGGTTGAATATAACAGTTAGGGTCGTGAGACCCTAACTGTTATACTATTTACTTTAATTTACCCAGTTCTGCTGTTTGAGATTCAAAAACAGCAGTCAGCTCATTTAAGAGAACCAACCCAGCGCCAGTAACATTAATCAACGTGTTGTACGTATTAATGGTATCCTGGAGCGTTTTTAAACCATCCTTGTCGAAGACCAACTGGGACGTTTTGATCTTGTCGACGATGATATTCCCCAGGTGATAAACTTCGTCAATACGATCAGCGAGGGAACGAATGTCCGAGGACTTAATACCAGATACCGCTCCATTGAAATGCTCGACAGTATCGTAGAAGGATTTGAACGAATCGTAATACTGGTTAAGTCGATGATGAGTATTACGAGAAGATTTAATCCCTTCCATAAAGGACTGCAGATCGTTGGCCAGTGTATCTGTCTTACTGACACTGAACCAGAAAGAAGAACCGACCGTCCCCGTCTTAGCAACGTCTTTCAGCCACTTGTAAATGCGGCCGGATTCTGTTAACGCGGTAGAAAGCAGCAGCGCAGTGGAAGAAACCATTTTAACATAATAGCTCCATTCGGTTTTCTCCGGATCAAAATAAGCCGGACCGGTCAGAGGAACCATTGTATGTTTAAAGTAATTTACTGTGGCGAGGTGTTTGGCTGTCTTGCCGTAATCGATGGTGTGGGCCGATGATTTAAGTTGACGAAACGCCTCTTTAAATCCACGTGATATTTCGGTCATTTTAAGTGAAAGAGACTCACCGACAGAAAGTTTTTCAGAACCGTCTATACCGAAAATAACAGGTTGCTTAACCTGTTCGATAAAACTGTTATTCATTACTGGCGCTCCGTATTATTAGGTCAATAGCGTTTTTCATAGAATCCAAGAGGTAAACGATGAGTACCCCTTTTCAATTTTTACAAAATGTAAAAAGCAGCCCGATGGTTCACATCGGTTTTAACTATAGTCCGCTTTTTGATATGATCAATGGCCGGTTCTTTAAGGGATACGACGAACAGTATTACCTGAACGGTGGGATCATGGACAACAACGCCACAGTAGGAGGAAGCAACACGCAGAAAACCGGACAGTTGGTATTTGCCTGCCGTCGTTTCCTGCAACGTTTCCCTATGGGGGTAATCATCTATGTTGACAGCGAGTCCACGTTAGACATTGGACGATTGGCTGATGCTGTCGATGCTGATTTCGGTATCCCTGGGTACTTCTACGATGAGATCTTCGACAAACGGTTCATCTATAAAACGAGTAAAGATGAATTCGATGGCACCGCTTTCCACAATCTCATCAAAGACGCTTACAACAACTTCAAGGACAACAAAGATAACCCGGACATGTATGTCCAAACTCCGTTCTTGGATAAAGAAAATAAACGGATCAAATGTATCGCCCCGATCATGGTTATCTGTGATTCTTTAAGCGACCTTCGTTTCACCGAGGCTTCCGCCAAATTCACAGAAGGTGACGTGGACGAGGGTGGTAAGAAACGTACTCGTGATATGGAGTTCGGTAACCTCAAACGCGTTGTCTTTGAAGACTCCAGCAACCTGGGTGGCATCGCAGGCCTCAGACTGTGGTGGGTGGGTCAGATAGCCGACATGATTAACATGGACGGCAAGCCGATGGAGAAACAGTCCACCTTTATCCGTCCAGGTAAGAAGATCGCCAAGTGCCCTAAAGCGATTCTCCAGCTCCCGAGCATCGGGTTCGAGATCATCAAAGGCAGCGGTCTGAAGTCGGATCAAGAATGGATGTATCCGAACCCATTCGGCCGTGACGTAGTCATTGACGCCGATGCACGAGAAAACCCGGACCTTTTACTTTACAACTTCACGATGTATCGTAATAAGGGCGGGAGTTCCGGCCTACAATGTTCGTTCATCGGTTCTCAGTCAGACGGGATCCAGGAAGGACTGAGTATGTATCACACCATTAAAACCGACGGTTATTTCGGTTTAAGCGTTGGTAGTAAAGTCAGCCACGCCTGTGACCTCATGCCAGACCTTAAGGTTGGCCGAACCACCATTCGTAAAATCGTGAATGAGAACCACCAATTCTACAGGGCGATTACTATCTGTTACCAGATGTGGTTCATGCAGAACTATTGGATGCGTTTGGATCATAAATACCGCATGACGCCAGCCGAATTATATGCGAAGGTGGCTGAAGCCGGTTACGACTGGACAGAACTATTGGAAAACTCCGTCGATTACTGGCATCTCAACCCGGACATCAAGAAACATACTCTGACCACCATGCAGCTGTTGGCTGTTGCGTGTGGGGAAGGTTCTATTCCGTGGGCTTCTAATCGTTTATTAAAGCAAGCGGCATAATTTGAAGGGGAGGGAGACCTCCCCCTACTTTTATTATTTAAGGATTATTAGGGTTATGATTAAACCAGAACTAACCATTTTGATTGTCTCGGATTCTAACTTTAAGAATCTTTGTGATGACCCGACGAGTTATGTCGAAAAGCTCTACGGGATCTTAAACAATCGGTATAAGGTTCCTATCAAGATCATTACGGTCAGTGGTCGTTACGGACTCAGCGCAATCGATAGTAACATTGAGACGCTCGATGTTGAGGATCGGAATAAGACGCTGTTCACCCAAACTATCGAGAACCACGCAGCGGTATTTGACGAACTGCAGATCATTTCTTTAAGTAACATCGTGGATCCCTTTATCGAAGGTGTAGCAGATACCATGAGCGCGTTACAAAAGAACATTACTCGTTATTCGTACAAACGTAAGTAGGTTAACATGGGTAACAGAAAAGCTGCCGAAGACGTTATTTTGGATTTCGTGGGTAAACTCACTAAAGGTGGGTTTAACCTGAAGGTCTATACCGACCTTTTTAAAAACATGAACGACGCTCAGTTTGAACAGTTTATCGATAAGATCGATAAACAAGGTGGTATGCCGCTATGGACATCCAACTGGGATAAGAACGAACATATCGAATACGACACTGTCCTCGGACTAGCCAAAGAATACGGGGTGGAACTTGAGACCCAACTCATTATCACCGACGAAGACACTGGTGTAGAACTCATCACACCAGAAACTTATTTGGTTGGGATAGCCGAGATCCGTAAACAGCGTCAGATGCTCGTTAAAAAGTTTGGTGCTGCTAAAGACGACACCAGCACCGACGACTTAACAGGTCAGGTTGTTGGGGATAGCCGAGGGACGGGTATTTCCTCTCCGGAGATTAAGATCCTTATGGCGCTCGGACTCAACACCGTGGCAAAAGAGATCTACGATGTCAAAGGCGGTGATGAAAAGGCATTGGAGGTTTATAGAACAGAGCTCATGGAGACTGGATCGACTAACGTTAACAATGCCTTGAAGCGCGGCAGTGGTGTCAAATCCCTTCAGACGACCCACTATCTGTTTAACGCCAGACACATCGAAAACAATATCGATAAGAGGTAACGATGGAGCACATCAATCGAGCTGTAGAAGTCTGGGCTCAAGAATTTGCAACGCTGGCAGAAATCGACGAGCTCAAAGTTCTGCAAGATGCGATCAGTAATGCGATCATTACGAAGAGCATCCTTTCTTTTGACGAAGGCGTTTCTGAGCTCGAGCAAAGTTTATCCGCCCAGCCGGAGTACTACGATCAGATCCATGGTGTGATCTTCCGGCTATTGGCTGAGGTTCCTTTGGATAAGCTTAAAGCTGAACTTAACGAGATCGTTACGGAAATGAATGAAACGGGGTATTTCAAACACTTACGCCCCACTCTGGATACCCCGATGGATGTTTTCTGTTTCGTTTTAAAGATCTACTACAAACAGATCATTGCAGAGCTGGGTCGGCACATTCAAATCCCTACGAAGAAAACTCGCCCAACCAACGTGTAAAGGATTCTCATGAACACGCTTAACGTTTACACCGAACTCGATTCACTTTTTGATTCCCGGCGTGCGACTTTGGAATCACTCCTCCCTAGTAATGAAACCTGGGAAGGTGTTTACGCCAAGCAGTATAAAGAACGTAAGCTGGATCTATTCGAACGAAAAGAACTCGGGATAACCCAATCCATTTACGAACAGGCTTATGACAAAAGAGACCTGTCTTTGTTCACCAACATCAAACCGACTCAAGTACTGAGCAAGCTCCTGCTGTTAGTACTGGATAGCGAACAACTGGTCGGTAAACCAATCGCTTTAAACGTCGTCAACATCACTATTAATCTTTATCCCTACGATCTTGACGAAGATTTGGTTAACGAGTTAGAAAAGAATATCAAACAAGCTTTGGTTTTCAAAAATGAACTCACTTTTGTTTCCAAGCCTCCTACCGAACTGGACGCAAGGTATTTCAAAAACTTCGATAACGTTTTTAAATACGACATCCTGATCGGTAAAGATTCTAAAACGTTCATGGAATCCTTAGCGAAAACTCCTATTAAAGACACGAAGTTCTTCGTACCGGATCTTTACGTTAAGCAGCCGGACAACGGGATCGTTTGTTCTCCTGAAGAACTCGTTGAAAGTTTTAGTGTGGTACTTGCGCCAGCGCTTACATTACTTTGCGTCCGGCATAGCGTTTATGATTACATGGAATAACAGGAGAGAGGGCAATGCCCTCTCTCCCATTTTATACTGACGGCTTAACAATTTCACCTTCAAAGTCAACTGATATGGCACCCATATCAAGTTCTTTGTCTTTGATCCTGCCGATATCGGCGAGTTGTGAAAGTGGAACATTGGGATCCAAGAAGGTAGGTTGGCCTGGTGCGAAACTAGGAAGTTTTAATTCACCGGTGCTTAATGACTGAAGTGCGTCGACCATTTGTTTGAATGAAACTTTATTGTCTTCATTCTCTTTTTTCTTCGCGCGTTCTTTTCTGTCATCTCGAACTGATTTTTCCAACTGAGTTAACAAAGAAGAAATCGCTTCCAGTAGTTTAGGGTCACCGGGTTTATTGGAGTAAGCCATAGAGGCGATATCCAGTATCATACTACGGTGCGACTGCACCGCCTGAATGAGCTGGGTCTGTTCAATATCTTCGTCAGTCGGATGGAGAGCAGCATTGATTGCAGACATCACCTTTTCTATCCGTATCTGAACGGGTGCTTTTTCGTCCATCATAATTTTTTAAACCTACATTATCTGAGTAGTGGAATAAATAAAATGTTTTTAGCCCTTAGGGAACGTTAACATGCTTAAGAAATTTTTCAACTGGCTGGGGTTTAAAAGCAAATCGATAGGTAAGGCAGATACCCCGTTAGACGTCATAGAACGCATCAGGGAAGGTTTTCTTCCTAAGAACATGCGAAGCTTAGATAAACCGTTGTCTCTTCTATACGATTTAATTAAGACACTTCCTGAGCTGGAATACAATGATTATAAAAAGTTACAACGTAACACAGTTAAGGTTAGATCGCTGAGTTCGTTAGACATGTTCCACCTTTTAAAAACGTCAGTTTTATCCAACCAAGCAGAATATATGGATGCTGTGCAACGTTTAAATAGCGTGGGTACTGAAAGGCCCTTTCTTCATTGGTACTCTGGAGAGGAAAGCGCTATTGCACTTAACGAATTGTTTTTAAAACTTCTACCTAAAATAATCCTTTTCCACCAACTTAACAACCAGAGTACATTTCAACAGAATGAAGATATAACCGGATTTACGAATATCGAGATCCGGTTCTTTAGTTCTGTTCAGCTAAGGTATATGGTCGAAGACTATATCGGCATGTTGGAAGTGCTACTCTCACATCATTTTGGAGGCTCGGTTGAAGAAGCCCACTAAACATCCCGTAGAACTTGAAATCTCTAAGTTATCCAATAATTCATGCGCCGACAGTGATTTAGCTGACGAACCCGCAAGGTTATTCCGTAAGCTTTTACGTAAGCTTAACATGAATGTCGACAAACTCTGTTTGCTTATGAACGAGTATGTTAAGTGGACCGTGACGGGAGAGGACGAGGCTGAAATCAGAAAAAGACGTTCTTACACAATGGGGAACATTAAAGACACTTACTTTAAGAACCCCACACTGACTTTCAGCAAACTTATCGAGGGATTAAGTATCCTGAGAATGAGCAAAGTCGAGGTCATTCTCAGAGTCTATGATAAGAAAGGCAATATGACCGAGGTCTCAGAAACTGTGAGAATCATCAGCAGCCCAGACGATAAAAAAGACGACTAATCTTATAGCCCGAATACTCCTACCTTAGGGTAGGAGTATTTAACCCTATTATTTATTTTTTAGGATATCGTCATGGATTTAAATCCCAGTAGTATTTTTGACAACATCGATTTTAATTCTCCCGTATCCGACATTAAAAAAGAGGCGGATACTAAACTCGCCGATTTAAAAGGTAGTGTCCTTAACCCTATCAGCTCTAGTACCGCAAGGATTAAAGACGGTATCGCCCTGTTAAACAACATGGACACTAAGTTTAACCAAGCGGTAACAGGATTTAAATCTGATGTCATGGGTGTCGCTAACAGTATTATCGGCACCCTTCAAGATGGATACTTCACCATTAATGAATTAGTAAGTATGGTCATAGGCGCTTACACCAGCCTGACTAACCTTGCTAACATTGGTGACGACCTCAAATCCATACTGGGGACTAACGTCAGTAATATCGACGGGTTCTTAGATCGGTTCAGCAACATCTTCGTCAGTAGCATCAACTCGAAGGTAAGAGCGAGCGGGTACAAATCCAATACGGTTAGTAGTGGTGGCGAATTCCTCACCATCACTCAGAGTAATAACAATCCGTCTTCCCAAGCCATCATCGCGGCATTGGGCAAGCTGTCAGTAGGTGATCTTCAGGATTCTTACGATAGTTCAGTTTCCACTGCTGTATACAGCACGCTCTTATCACAAGCTGTTTCCAGTGGATTGACTTCTTCCTACGCCGATCTTTATAACAAGATCACGGATAAAACCGAGGCTGATAAAGCAGTTGTCTCGGCAATAGGTAACGCCCTCGCTAACGGGGATCTGACTTCAATTGAAAATCTCTTAGCGTTGATCACTAACAGCGGAACAAAACTCACTATTGGTTCCACCTACCCTAATGCAGCTGAGACACTGTTAAGTAAATACAAACCTCTGGATTCTCAAGATGTTTCAGATTACCCGGCTATCTCCGAACAGCTGAAAACTATCTTGGTTCTCTTTGGGGGAGTGAATTGGTGGAAAGTTTACACTTCATTAGGCTGGGTTCCTAATTTACTTATTGCTTCTAAACTCTCAAGTAGTGTTAGAGATATTTGGATGGAAGACGCTGAACTCTTTGCGTTAGTGGCTTGCAAAGGTTTCTTTAAAGAGATGACCGCACGTAAAGCCTTCTTAACCAACTTTCCACAAACCCCGATAAGTTAAATAACTACCGTCTCCCTTTGGGAGACGGTAGTTATAGTTAGATTATTTTTTATCTCGGGAATTGTTGGTTATAAATTATTCGGATTCAATTTTTTGATGAAGTAGTTTTTATACATTCCGTTGTTTTTATAAGACCGGTTCATGTTAGCCGAATTAGTTCCGAAATTGGCTAGCTCAATTGTTCCAGTCAGTCGAGTGACGCACTTGGTACGTTTATGGGTTAACTCCCAGGTTACCCTATCTGATCTATTTGACTTCCTACCAGTTCTATCGTAAGCGTAGTTTCTGATTGCGTTTATCAAATCCTGATCGGGATCCTTATAATACTTAGCGTATTCTTCCTTGCTCACTTCCTCCCACTTACATCCTTTGTGAGTTTTAATTTTACCAATCCTTATGGCGTGAAGGTGGCGATTATCTAAACCGAATTTCTCACACTGATCTTTACCGCAAACATATATCACCCTTTTCTTAAATCCTGGGATATCAATCACGGTACCTCTCATAGGGATAACGAAAGGATGTGACAAATGCTTGTGGGATACAAGAAGATTATTCTCTTTAGCATGTTGCTTGTTTTGGGCAGGAGTAACCCACTCTAAATTATCTAGAGGATTTTGATGTTTGATAGCAACTATGTGGTTAACTTCTAATTCTGAGAAGGGATATGAATCCAATTGTTTAGGTTTGGGTAACCAAGAAGAAGCTATGAGACGATGCATCATCATCGTATATCCTCCCATGACCACCGAAACGTACCCCCTTTCTGACAAGGTTCCTTTGGATACTCTATATCTTCGGAGGTCAAAAACCCTTCCCTTATTGCTCACCCAAAGATCCTCAAAAGATCTAAACTCTTTTTTGTTAGTCGACGAACACTCTGGATCGTACGGATAATAAACCCCCTGTATCCAAACTTCTTTATTTGGGTCTTTAGCAAGAAGGTCTTTTAATTTTTTATAGGCTTTCTCTTTTCTTTGTTCGTGTGGTAGTTGCGAAATAAGAGCCAACGCCCTACGATCAAACAAAGACCAGATCGTACAATGCTCTTCAACGAACTTGGGTAAGTTACTTTTAGCAATATCTTTCCATTCGTTCTCAGTTTTCCTGCGTAATTTCCTGGGTTTTTTCATAAAAACACCTCTAAAAAGTCATATGTTTACATAACATATGGAGGTGTGTGTTTTATTAACTGGCCTGCCGTATGGCAGGCCAGTTAAATTAAGGTTATCTTGGAAACTGCTGGTGGAAAATCTTGCCCACGTCTCCGATGATCGAGTCGTTCACAATACCCGCGATATTACCCGCAGAAACAGACTGACTTATCGAGTTCTTAGCCGTGGTTAATCTCCTTGATAATTTGTTCCATCTTAAAACGGTATCAAGGTAATCCGACCCGGATAATCTCGTAATGTAGTCGGTATATTTCCCGGTATCGATCAACATCCTGTTAACCGCTTCGGCAGGGTTCGTCATATCGAGTAAAGAGACCGCCCTGGAGATAGGAAGCGAGACATGTTTTTCTAAATCGACAAAGGAGATATCAACAGTACAGTTCAACGGTTTACGGTCTTTCTTCCAACCACCAACACCTTGTCCAAAGGAGATCGTTGCGGAATCGACCATACACGTTCTCATGATGGCACGACTCTTAGAAAAGATCTTACACAGGAAGGGTGATGTGTGAGCTGAAGGACCTGCACTTAACGGCAGAATGATCGGCATCAATAATGATAGCGGAACCCAGATATTCATCAGCTGTGAATAAGGGTGTGCGTAAGTTGCCTCAAAATAGAAACGATAAGTTTCTTTATGTAGGTTTGCTGACGATTCGGCCCAGTGATCCGGAATGTTGATATAAGAGTTGTTCATTAACGCCATGGGAATGTTAGCGATCCCTATGGAGTTAATCCCACCCATAGCAACTTCTTTCAAACCACTAATAACGCCGTCAACAACACCAACGCCTGTCATTCCTCCGGCTAAATCAAAACGAAGATCGTTAGCCGCCTTTGACATACTGTTGAATTTATCCGCTACAGCAGACTGAGTTGCAGAGCTAGAGAAGTTATCCGTTACTTCGCCAAGATGTTCTACTCGCCAAGTAATAGCATCTAGGCCGCCGTACCAGGAAGTCTTAACGAGATCAGCAACTTGTCCCGCCCACGAAGAGTCAGTGACATTATCCGTAGCCGCAGTCAATCTCGCCGTAACGGATTCCAGACTCTCCGAAGCAGAGGAGAACTCACCTTGCCCAGAAGAGGCCGTGGTGGTCGTTCCACTTCCGTCAGTATTCATTGACGAAGCATCAGATGGTGCGGCGGTCGCCGTCCCTGTCCCGGTCGTATCCGTGGTAATTGCTTGCGGGAGTATGCTCGTGTAAGCGTCTTGATCGGTAAACGCCGAGGCTTTCTCCGGGTAATACCCTTCTTCTTTAGCACGATATTTACCGGTGGTGTTCAATTCCTTTTGCATCAACTCATTGACACCATACTGTTTCCCAGAGAGAGTTTCAGCATTGAACTGGATGTTTTTGGCGATATCTGCCATCGCATCGTATTTTTCCTGGGCGGAGTTAATGGTGCGTTCGTTGAGTTTCTCAATTTCGGATAAGAACTTCCGATATTTTCTCGTCCCTAGTGAGACCAGTCGAATAACGTCTATTGTTCCGTCGTCGTTAATACAGTCCGGAAATAATGCGTTTAATCGCGCTATTTCATTATAGTAATTCCCGGCTTCTTCTGGGTCAACACCATTGATAGGTGCTCCTGGCGGCTTCTTAATAGCAAGAACGGGTTTGATAAATCCTTGAGCTGTAGCAACATCGTTTAAGAAGTTATTGGCTGCAGTCAGGTACATCCCCATGCTAGGTTTCACGTAATAATACTGATTGCGCGGGGTATCCATGAGGAAATCTAAGAACGTCATCCCGATACTGATCAGCTGGATGGGCCAGAATGCCAAAGTCCCTAACCCCTGACCGAAATAAAACGCCAGGCTGGGACTACGACCTTTGTTAGCCTGAATAGCCGCTACTGGGTCGAACATGCGTTCTAAGAAAGTCAGTATCCCTGTGAATTCTGGAACACCAACAGTGATGGTAAGAAGAGACGCATTATCGTCATAGATCTTCTTATATTGTGTTCCCATTCCCCCGTATGAGGAAGACAAAAATTGGGAATAACGCGGATCTGTTGCCGGTCCAAATTGAGGGACTGGGTTGATGTACCGATTATCCCCAATCGCACTACTGAAAAAGTTGTAATAAAGGTCTTTGTTAAGGTGATCTCGGATAGTGACGTTATCTATCCCAGTGCACATTAATTTGAAAGACTTAGCGATAAGATTTCTATCTCGTAAAGATATGCTGTTAGCCACGCCGTGTCTCCTGATTGGTGGGGCTTTCGCCCCACCGTATGGTTATTTGCTCGTATACCCCATCCTAGGATCTGGAGCTTTCTGGTTCTGGATTTCTTTAAGCAATTGAGCGAGTAAATCGTTAGTTCTTCCTTGGGCCTGAACTTGAGCCGTTGCGACCGGATCGGGTTGCTGAACCGGTTTAGCCAACGGAGTTGGCGGCGCAGAAGTACTTTGCTCAGTGGGGACCTTAACACGATTAAGTGGGTTAGCTGGATCGGATTTGTACGCGACCGATCCCTCACTCACCGGGGTAGAAGGCACAGCTCCGATAGGTTTAGGTCCTTGATTAACCGACGGAGTAGTAATCGCTGAAACTGCCGCGACACTGTTAGCCGTTCCTACGTTTTCCGATTTCATCGTAGGCGGTTTGGCGTCAGGGCTGACTGAGGAAACCGAACTCGGAGGAGTTTCCCCAGAAGAGGAAGGCGTCGCCCCAGCATTAGGATCCACCGTCAACTCATTGGAAGTCAAACGTTTCATATACTGCTGATAAAGTCTTGTCCTCGCCGGCATATCAGGCAAGCCATTGGGGTTAAGTCCTTGAGCCGCATATTCAAACGAGTTGTTCTTCACAATGGACTGAAGTCGTTTACCGGTCGAGCCGTTGGAGAGATACCAGATCAAGGTTTTCGCCATGACTTCTGGATCAGTAGAAACTAACTCTGGATTCTTAACGAGGTCTTTCCCCACATACTGAGATGCAGCTCTGAAGTTATCCTTGCCCGTAAGCTGAATGAACCCACGGCCTCTGTAAAGCCATCCGTCGTTAGGACCACTGTTACCCATCCTACCACCATAAACCGCGTTAGCGATGGCCTGAGGACCCCCAGCCACGATCTGCTGGGCCTGCCCCATCGACTTCACTCTACCTGGGAAAATTTCCAACAACCGACCTGGCTTGTAGTTCATGTTTTCCGCGGTATTCTTAAATCCTCCGCTTTCAAAGTTAGCCAAAGCCAACATTTCAGCAATAAGACGAGGATCCGTGAAGCCGGCCTTAATCATCTCCTTCATGATTAATTGCTCTGCGGCTTTCTGGGGAACACTGACACCTTTGTCTCCGCCTCCCGACCCGCCTACCGGAGTGACGCCAGAAAGATCAACTGTCGACGTATCGGTATTACCCGTAATAGGTTTATAGTTGATGACTGGCTGACCACCCGCGATGACGTTATCGCCCATTGCAGCAGTCGCAACAGCCTGATTTAATCCACCCTCACCCATTGAGTGAGCCGAAGTATACGGAACGACTTCTTTAGCTCCAGAAGCTTTAACTTCTTTGTCACCAAAATTCAATTTCGCATTCTTCGCGGCGGTATCGAGGTTATTAACGATTGCTTTAACCTGAGGTGTAATAGACCCAGAAGTTGTATTAGGGAACGGAGACCATTTAACCTCCCAAACGGAAGTCGGGGTTTTACCGATATTCACTTTGAGCCCTAAAAGCTCTTTTGCGAAATCAAAAGCGTTAGTGGCGGTCATCGACTTCCAACCCGCGCTTGGTTTCACTCCCCTCATGATCCTCACGTATTTTACCCACGCCATACAGACTGGGAGGAAACGATCCCTGAACCACGTACACCATTGGTTAGCCTGGTCATCAGTTATTCTGAATGAGTTCTTAAAGAGGTTATACACCGCACCTGTGGTAGAAGTGAATCTAGCGTCGTTACCGATTACGCTGATGTAATCCTCACAATACCGTTCTAACTTCAACACAGCTTCAACACGCCATGGGATGTGTTCCGTGTCACCGTAGGCTGCTAATCTTAATGCGGTTATCCCGGCCAGAGGTTTATCACCTCCTGGTAAGAGATCGGTGATGTTAATTTCCATGACCGATTTTGTTACCGGATAACGTTTATTGATCTCTTCAATATCAGAACGATCCTCGTACGTCCCACCCACTCTCATTTTAAGACTAGACCACCAACCTGCCTTCTCAGATTTTTCAACCTGTTCGGCGGAGGTCTTCATGGTCACGACGCCTTCTTTCTCTATCCCCTCAGCCGTTCTTCCGTGTCTTTCGTTAAAGCTTTTCAGTTCGTCCAAATACAACCTAACCTGATTAATGGTTTGGTCTTTACCCATTATAGGTGTGGCTTCATCGAACTGAGCGGCTATCTGATAAGGATAAGGATTGATGGTACCGATCCTGTCGTTGATGGTGGAGACAGTAGAGTACAATTTAGCGTCGGTCGATTTATCGAACGTCTCAAAATCCCTGTACCCCGCGGTATCGATCGCAGAAGCATAAGTCAGGAAAATAGGTTTGAAACGAAGATTAAACCACGTAAAGTAAGCCTGCTGCTGACCCTTGTCATTGGCTTGAGGTATGAAGCTTTGGAATATCTGTTCGAGAGGAGCTGATTTAGCTATTGAAGCCACCCCAGCGGTTACGACGACATATTCACGTAATGCTTCTTCAGCAGATCTGATCTTAGCGGCTAAATCTGACTCGACGTCCTTGATACCATATTGAGCCATACGAAGTTTGAACTGCGACCCTTTGCCTTTGGCGTAATACTTATAGATCAAATACCCGGCGCCTGCAACTGCCCCAATCCCCAACGTTACTGGATTAAATAACAGAGGAGCGACGGCAGTAGTCAAAGCACCTGTACCTGATACAATAGCCGACCCGGCAGCACTCGCACCAGAAGCAATGGCCGACCCGATCCCGAGGTTAATCCCCATAGCCGACATGGCGCTAGAACCCAAAGATACTGCTGAGGCTGCAGTAAGCGTGTTGCTCGCTACATCCTTCCAGTTAGTGCCTTCGTGCTCTTCATTGGTAGAGTCGAGATACATTCCTAATCCAGCGGTAGCCAAACCCGCTAAGCCGAATTTAAATGCCCTTCCTCTACCTACCCTACCGCCTCTGGTTCTTCTTCCTCTACGTCTCCCTGAAGCCCCTCCTGCGGCATCAACGATATCGTCAACACCATCGGATGCCCTACGACCCAGCAGACCAACAGTAAGGATCTTAGCTAACGACGTTAACCCGCCTACAATAGCAGGCAGAGTGGTAATCCCAAGGGTTAAGAATTTGGAGAGTTTAGCGCCAAGTCCGACGACTCCGCCCAAAATTGTTCCCATGGGGTTCTTAACAAGACCCAGAAGGCCATTAAGGAATCCGCCTTCTTTCTTCTCTCCATCTGGGGAACCAGAACCTCTCTCTCCCTCTCGATGACCGGCGAGATCGATGATGGCGTCTTGATACCGTGATTCACGTTCAGCTTTAGCTTTACGCTCCTTATCTTCTAAGGAGTTTAAGCGGACATCATCCGTATTTCCCATTCGGCTTGTTTCATTAACAATATCAGCCTTGATATCCGGCATGTCGTTAATGTCATAACCAAACTTACGGCAAAGCAGAGCGTAAATACGATCGACCGAATTGGTAATAGGTGTGTAGTCCGCGGTTACAAGATCGTTGATCTTATCTCCAGCTCGCTTACCGTAACCTTTAGCTCGATCACCCAGTTTCCTGCCCAGGTCAAGAAGTTTACCGCCCATTACTCCCGTCATACGTTTGAGGGATTCTATTTTCATCCCCCCTGATGTAATGAGCCCATCCTCGTATTCGGCTTGGGTAATAATGACGTCGCCGTTCTCATCATACACCGGTCCGTCGATATCTCTCCAACCCTTTACAGGAACAACGCTACCATTCAAACGTTTGAAGTATTTACCGTTCTCAAAACCCTTCCTTGTCAGAACAGGGGAATCCTCTCCGACTCGATAAACATCCATTTGGGTTATTCGATTGGTAATACCCTGACCTATGCCTTTCAATCTGTTAAGAGGATCTAACCAGTTAAAGAGTTTTAATCCGGCTGATTTCACCGCGTTTAAGCCACGAAGCACGACGGCCTTGCCTTCGGCACTGAACAGTTTACCCGAAAGACGTTTAGCGGAGATCACGACCTTGGTTCCGAGATCAACGATCGACCCCTTGATCTCTTTCCAACTGGTGATAATTTTCTTTAAAACTTTGTCGTAATACTGACGGGCTCTGAGTTTACGCGCTTCAAGTATCGGATCTTCACTCTCCCCATCGTAAATGTCTTCATCGTCACTGACGTCTCTGGCGTCCGCCATACTACGAACTTTGGTATATAATGCCCAGGCTGCAGCGCCGCCACCGATCAACGCCGCTGTTTTAGGATCGTGAATCGCCAATCCCGCTAACCCACCTAACATCCCACCCAGCATCAGTGGTTCGTGAGCCAGCAGTTTATCCATGCCTGCACTGAAAATATGCTTAATCCCACCAAGACTTTTAATGCGGTCGAGGATGGTTTTCTTCTGTGCGGTATCAGCGGCATCTTCAGCATCAGTTTTGGGCTTATTCACCTCGGCTGGCTGACGAGAAAGGATTTGTTTCAGGACTTCCAATTGTTCCTGATTAATATCCCTTATTCCCATTACAGAATCCGTTAAAGATTTAACTTGCTCTGGGCTTAATGCATTTCCATCTTGTCTGCCGGGAATCCCTAGTTTAAGCTGCTCGGTGAGTTCCGATAGGGCGGTAACTAATTTACCGGAATCCTTCCCGGACAACCCGCGACGGTTATTGATAATGGTTTTCGAATTACCCCCACCCATTCCACCACGAGTAGGGAGAGGACCTACGTCATCCTCTTCGATAAGGCCTTCGTTACCATTAAGCTCTGATTTTAACCGGTCCCATATCGCATCGGTGTTAAAGAAATCTGACCCGTTTTCACTATTAATCAAATTCATTTCTCTTAATAGTGGATCGTAACCAGCGTTTCGTAACAAATCGATTTGCTGAGAAATATTAGGGAGATAACCTTTGAGGTTTTTGGCTCGCAGACTAAGATCGGCCGCCAAACGTTTACTTTTAGCAGTCGGCATGTTCAACTGAGCTTTAATACCAGCCAGGCCGGATTTTTTAGCCGCTTCAATATGCTGGTCGGTTAGTCTGAACGACCCCCGCATCACTTGTTCAATTTCTTTACGAATCGATGGGGTTAGACCGTCTTCGTCTTCCATCCCGAAATAGTTGAACGGGTTAAACCCTTTATCTTGGTCGACGTCTCTCGCCAAACGATAAGATAAGAAGCGTTTAGCCTCTGGTGACAACGTTCCATTTTTGTCAATAGCAGAAACCATGTCGGCTGTACCTGAGGCCAACCCACTAAATTCTCTCCCATTCAACAAATTACGTTTAACCGCATTTTGGGTTTGTTTATGGCTTAAGAACTTCCCACTGCGATAATCGAAGCGCTCTTCTTTCAGGTTATCATTACCCGTGCGTATCTTTTCCAAGCTCAGATGAAGCTTAGCGAACCACCCAGGAATGATTTCATTTAACGTACGATCGGATTGACTGCTCCAGTAGCTGGGTTGAGTCAAATCCATCAAGTTACGTTTCTTGAGTTCGTACTGTTTACCACGGGAATCGTTGATATTAAAAGAAAGATCGTTTAACCTATTTCCCAGGAAATTTTTACCTGTTTGTTTTAAACGCCACGCTCTTTCACTTAACCGTTTTTCACCGGGAGCAAGTGAGTCAAGGTAATCGTCGTAGGTAGAAAAGTCTTCTTCGTAGTTAGCGTTATTGCGGAGAATGGTTCCGGCTAAACCAGCCGCGTTAGTTCCGGCGTATGACAGAACGCTACCCAACTGTTCCAACTTGCGATATTGCCGGCGGATGTTTTTGGCTTCTTTTGGATAGAGGGTCGCAAGTTTATTAATAAGCTTAGCGCCCTGCCCGGATTTAAAGAAAGCCGGTCCTCTCTCAATGACCTCGTTAGCTAGCATCTGCCCGATAATGGTTCCCATATTGAGACCCATTCCTTCGGACATCTCCATCCCCATTCTACCCGCGCCAACCATTCCGCTTAAACTAGAAAGCATCCCCTCTCTGGCTTCTTTACCGAACGTCTCGGACAGATAACCCATCACCCCACCGGACCTACGTCCAATTGTGGAGAAGATAGAATCGCGTAATCTGCCTTTAGCCGCCATGGCCAGGGAAGTTTTCTCGTAATCACTCTTACCTGAATTAAGGGTGATCTTTTTAAGCTCGTCAATCTGACGATGCATCGAGGCTTCCATGAACTTGTAGTATTTAGCGTTGGTTAAATGCATCCGAGCCAATAAGTTGATCTTAACCGCATCGTTCTTAGCCTGGATTTTATTCTGGTAACGCAAAATGCCTTGAAGGGTGGTTGAGATTCCGCCTAACAGCGAATTGGTTGCTTGTTGCTGAGCTAATTGACGACCGCCAACTACCGCGGTCATGTTGTTGATAGCCCGCCCAATACCCACCATCGTTCCTGTCTGCTGGGCCGTAACCCCGCTTATAAAACCGGCTAAGCCATCTTCATCGACTTCTCCCATACTTGGATCAGAAGGTGTGTATCCTCCTTGATCCCAATGGCTAAAGTCCTTATTACTGAAGGTCTCCAACCCCTGGGCAATTTTATTAGGAACCTTGTCGCCGTGGCGGTCTAAGGTCATCTGAGCAATTGCCTGGAGATCTTCCACCATATCTTTTGATCCGGCTTTGACCTCGCTTAGGATCTCCTGCTTCTTCCAATCAAACTCTCTTTTTAAATCAAAGACAGTCCCAAATGATTTTGGGAGGAGCATTTTAGCCGTTCTCAACCTACCTTCTGAACTTCCTATCGTACCGCTGTGGAGCTCACTGAGAAAACCGCTCCCCATGCTCGCAAAGAAACCTTTTTTAGGTGCGTTATCGAAGTCGAAGTCGAAATCTATATCGCCGGCGAACGGGTCGTCTCCCCAATCGTCGAAATCATCTTTAGCCATTTTAACCTCGTGGTGCGAATATGCAACCTACTAATATTACGTTATTGAACCCAAACAAAGTGGCTTGGGCTCTCATGAAAGCCGTGACGTCAACAGACGTCCATGAGGGGATGACCAACAACCTTCATGAAGATGGTTTATACTCTCCAACAATCTTCGGTCGTGTCGGTACCGACCAACGAGATAAAACTCAATCTTACATCAATGTTAAGATTCCTGTCTTCAACCCGACTTATTTTAAGGCTTTGATTGGGTTAAAGGGTTTGTATCTCGGAATAATAAAAGGGACGGAATACGCCCTTTGGGACGCATCAGAACGCGACTTCATAAAATCAAACCTCCTGGAGGGAGAAACCGGCTACGGTTTCTTTATGCGTCACTTTTACGACTTAGAGCCTAAGTTAAACGAAAGTTATAAACGCAAACAGCGCGTAGAACTCTTTAATAAATTTAAAGACATCGCGTTGACTAAAAACATCATTGTCCTGCCGGCTGGTATTCGCGATATCCAGGTTGAACCCAACGGCCAGATCGTGGAACCTGAAATAAATGATTTCTATCGTAAACTGATCTTCCGTAGTCGCAGCGTGGTTATCCAGGAAGGTGAAGAAGATAACCCGATTTACGATAACATCCGTTGGGCGATTCAAAGCGTGTTCAACGACATCGACGATTATATCTTCCGGCTGATGGAAGGTAAGCGTGGATTCTTACAGCGCCGAGTCTCAACTCGTGGTGTCGTCGGGGGTACTCGTAACGTTATTACCGCTCGTAAAGTTTCTGTTGCTGATGCGGATGATGATAATGGGGTTGACGTTAACACCACAGATATCGGGATGTATCAAGCGCTGTTGGGTTTCCAATACGTTGCACGATATGCGTTACTTAAAGGTTTCTTAAGCCGCGTGTTTACGGTAGGGTCAAGTACGGCTAAACTCGTCGACCCCAGAACCTTCGAATATCAATACGTTGAAGTTGAGAGCAACATTGTTGACAAATGGTTGTCAGCCGATGGACTCACCGCTTTGTTCAACGGATTCGGCACCAGGCACTTGCGTCATAAACCGATCAAAATCAACGGTTATTACATGGGTCTGACCTATGATGACGGTAAATATGTCAAGTTACTCGGTGACGTAACCGAACTTCCTCCTGGGTTTGATAAGAAGTTCTGCAAACCATTGACTTACATGGAACTCTTCTATTTAAGTTGTGTCGAAGAAATAGAAAAGAGGATGCTTCAGGTTACCCGATATCCGATTACTGGGATGGGGTCCATCTATCCTAGCTTCATCAAAATCAAAACAACGACTAACGCCCAAAAAAGAATTATTTTAGATGATTACTGGGAAGAAGGTTATCGTTGCACATACTACCCAGTCCGAGAGACTAAACCAGATTATTTCGACGCCATGAGTGTCGATGGTAGTCGGTTAGGTTTATTGGGTGGGGACTTCGATGGCGACCAACTTAACAGTAACTCCATCAACGGAGAGGATGCTATTGCTGAAGCTAAAGCTTTAATGGGCAGACGCGATTACTATATCACCGGCACGGGGCAGTTCCTTTACAGTCCAACGGTGGAACCTCACGAATTCTTATTCCGAAATCTCAGTAACGGACTCAACCTATGAGCGTATTATACCAACAGTTCTTCCGCAATTTTGTTCTTAGGAAAAAACAAGAAATTACAAATCCTAAGTTTCACCATCTGACGGATATGGTGTTGCCGAGAGAATCGGTAATGATGTATCTACCGAAGACGCAAGAAGATATCGGCCCAAGTACCGAGGAGCCCTTAATAGGGACTTACCCTGATGGGGTTAACATTTATTTCAACAGCCTCTATATAACCCCCATCGGAAGAACTCGACCCGTTCCCTTTAACGAAAAGCAATCCATTCAGCTTTATCGTAAAAGCCATTTCAAATACAACTGGGCGAGGACGTTGTCCAACTACCTGAGCCGTCGTCAGGAACTGTTGGTAAACAACATAGCGATGGGACCTCATCGTCACCGTTATGTCTTTACTCGCTTTGTTCAGTTCGAACGAGCTTACAACCAACTGGCCTCTGGGATTGAAGCGGTTAAACAAATGAGTAAGGAAACGACCCGCCATCAATACTGGCGAATAGAACTTCCTCCAGCCATCCCCGATTATCGTCAGCTACTGGTAGCGGTCGATCATTATAAGAAGGCGTTCAAAGACGGTGTTTATACCACGACTGACAATCAGGCGGTACTCCCGTTTAAGGGTTACGGTTCTTATTGGATCATGGACTGGTATCTCTTCCTGATAGGCGAAAAGAACTACAGTCTGTTTAATCGCTTAGATAAAGAAGAAATGGATAAACTCCACATCATCTTTAGTCATAATGGACTCAGCTGGGTAGTTAACCTTGGTATCGTCTCTCAATGGATGGAAGAACTTAACGACAAGCACGGCAATCCCACCAGTATGCGTGTTAACGCAGCTAAACGGTTCCTGCTTGGATTTAGGGCTCTGATAGCGGGCGGCACGCTAAGTGAAACCATAGAGGAGAAACCTCATGCCGCAGAGAATGTCGGATTGGGTACTGGAACGCCAGAAGAGGAAAGAAGAAGCCAGGAAGTTAATAAGGAATCAGAAGAAGAACCGCTGGATCTCGATGAGTCTGAAGAGATTACTGATCAGTCTGTTACTATGCTTGATCTTTTCATGGGCAGCAAAAAGGCTGATACAGAATCTGATGATGACCAAGGAGGAGAGGATTCAGGAGGAGCTGATGAGAATCACGGAGAAGAGTGGGCTGCAGCGGTCGACGATGAATTACTTTATAACGCCGAAACAGAGGGATTAGGGGAAACCAAGAAAGTTATTTTCAGTACCCCAGAATCTGGTATCCTGAGAGCCTTAGAGCAAAGAGCCAAGGCCGGGGCATTAACTGTTGCGGAACAACGTTATTACACTAATCTCGCGCAATCATACAAAACGATCAAAATGCCTAACGGTGAAAGTCTTGAAAGTTTTGTTAAGATCGATCAGGCCAAACTTCGCCACCTTCCTGCTAAAATTGCTCCTGAGATGAGAGGGATCATCGACCCTTCTCAGTTACAAAGTAGAGCGACCAATCTTAAAACGAAATACTCTGAAGAATTCCTTAACCGGGATATTGCCGGGATGATACTGAACATTCAGAACGCCGGTATCGTTTTAACCGACCTGAAACGTGAACGTATCGTCAATGCGGAATCGGCTTACGACGTTTATACCATGAACGTCCATCCTGTTGGCGGATCGCCTAAGACCGCAATGTTCCGCATCCCCAAAATTGACAAAGACGGAACCTTCACTGTCGATGGGGTAAAACAACATCTTCAACTTCAGCGTATGGAAATACCGATTCGTAAGATAAACTCGGAGCAGGTTGCTTTGACGAGTTATTATGACCGCAAGATCATGATGTCTCGTTCTACCAAGGTTGCCGACGATTACGGATTGTGGCTGAACAAGCAGCTTATTCTGTTGGGTGAAGCCGGTAAAGTATCTGGGGTGTTGGGCGATGTCTATAATCGTAGTTACGCTGTTCCTCGTACTTATTCTGCGTTAGCCAAACGTTATCGGTCATTAAAGGCGGGTGGGATTGAATTCAACTTCGATCTTTCTAGTCTTGTTGGATCAGAGAAAGAAATCAATAAGCTGATTTCTCCTAACTGGGTTCCGGTGGCTAAAGAAGGTGACGACTTCATCTTTATGGATGATGGCGGTAACCTTTATAAAGATAAGACGCACATTGGTTCTTTCGAAAGCCGCTGTGGAATTGACACGACGAAAGCCCCAGTCGATATCGTTACGGTGAATGTAAACGGATACGCTTTCCCTATCGGGGTAGTGCTCGCTTACTACTTCGGATTCGACGAACTTCTTAAAGCACTCAATGCTGACTATCGGACCGTTCCGGCCGGTGAGAAAGTTCGGATGGGTCAGGACGAATACGCGATAACCTTTAACGATGAAACGCTCATTTTCAACAGACGGGATAGTTTAACCGCACTCATTATGGGTGGGTTCCGGAAGTTAGCGAATTTGAGTAACTTCTCTCGTTATGACCTAAACACGAAAGGTGTGTGGGTGCCGGCTATCGGGGATAATAAAGTCAAACCGGGTCATTTTGATGAAATGCGTTTGATGTTCGAAATGTTCATCGATCCTATCACCAAATCTGAACTGGTTAAAAGGGGTTATCCGACCGAGCTTCATTATCTCATGATCGAAGGCGTCAAAATGCTGAACACCGATCGAACTGCTCACGAGATAGAATTAACTGAGCAACGTTTCGTTGGGTATGAGCGTTTCGCCGGACGGGTCTATAACGAAATTGTTAAGTCGACTCGTCAATTCAGAAATAAAGGTAATGACAAACGTTTCACCTTCGATATGAACCCTGAAGCGGTTATCATGAGTATCATTACCGATACAAGTGTAAACCTAGTCGAAGAGGTTAACCCCATCCACGAAATCAAAGAACAGGAAGTTGTTACCTTTGGTGGTACTGGTGGGCGAAGTGAAACGACGATGGTCAGACGTACACGTGGTCAGCAAGAGAACTATGCTGGGGTTATCTCCGAGGCTGGTAAAGACTCCGGTAAAGTTGGGTTCGTGAGTTACTTAACGAGCAACCCTAAGATCGCCGATTTCCGTGGTAACGTCGACCTAAGCATGCCTGACACTCTGAGCGGCAGACTGTCGGTAACATCCAACCTTTTGGCTCACTCAACCTCCGATGACCCAAAAAGGGCACTTTTCTCAGGGGTTCAGCAAAGTCAGGGGGTGTCTGCGACTAACTATCAGACCAACTGGTTACGTACCGGGGATGAATTGGTTATCGCACACCGGACATCCGAGCTTTATTCTAAACCAGCTAAACTCGACGGTAAAGTAATAAAGCTTACCAAAGAAGGCTTGGTGGTCGAATACAAGGATGGGACGACGGACAGTTATCCGTTAGGCTTAACCATCGGCAGTGCGTCTGGTGAATTCCACAGACACACAAGAGTCACTGATTTAAAAGTCGGTGATAGTTTCAATGCCGGAGATATTATCGGTTGGGACGAAATGTACTTTGAAAGGGATTTGGCTAACCCTAATCAGGTGGCGTGGAAATGCGGGGTAATGGTGAGGATTGCCTTTGTTGAGAATCAGTTCACGTTTGAAGACTCCATTGAGGTTTCTAAAGACTTCGCTGAGCAGACGAAAACGCCTTATTTGAAGTTGAAAGAATTCTCTTTAGACTTCGAACAAACTCTCGTCCCTCACGTAGAAGTCGGGTCGGAAGTCGACATGGACGCGATTTTATGCTCGATAGAGGATCCCCACGTAAGTGGTCTGGACGATTCTGATGACACTTTCTCAGGATTAGAGCGTTTAGGGGTTAAACAAATTCGGTCTAACCATCATGGCCGTGTTGTTAAAATTGAGTGTGTTTATAACGGTTCAATTGAAGACATGTCAGATAGCCTGAAAGGGTTTGTGACTAAGTTAGATAAAGAACGTCAACAACTCAATAAGGTCACTCATACCGGGATCGTTAACGGTAACGTTGGGGGAAACACGTATGTTAAGAAAGCCAGTGTTGAACCTAATCGGGTTACGGTTAAAATCTTTATTGAGGATCTCAATAGCTCCGAAACCGCCGATAAATTTGTGGTCGGTAACCAGATGAAAGGTACCGTGGGGAATATCGTGAACTACACAATGCGCACACTGGATGGTCGTATTGTCAAGATTCGATTCTCATTTAAATCGATGTTCAACCGTATGGTTCTGAGCTTACGAGATAAAATGGGTATCAATGAAGTTAACGCCAACCGCACTTCGGCAGCAGTTAAAGCTTTCAGAGGAAAATAAAATGTCTATCGCCCTAACCAAAGCGATTAAAGATATCCAGGTATCTTTAAAAGAGGTGGGGCTTTATCCTTCTAAGATCGATGGTGTATGGGGGGATGGAAGTTCAACTGGCTTCCTTACCCTCATCAACTATTATGCGTCTAAAGAAGGTAAAGCATCTCAAGTTAAAATCGGTCCTAAAGTCGGCAACGAAGTAGCCTTTAAAACAGTTCAGCAACAACTCCAAAACATCGGGCTTTACACCGGCACGATCGACGGACTTTGGGGTAACGGAACCAAAACCGCTTTGGCAACTCTGAACAGCGCCTTCCGTTTAGGTTATCAACTACCTAAATACAGCGCATGCTGGAGTAAGAAGGTTGAACCGGCATTCGTTGCCCGTTGTAAGAAATGGGTGGACGACGAAGCTCTGGTTCCTGAATGCCTTGATTACGTCATGGCGATTATGTGTTTCGAATCAGGCGGTACCTTCCGACCGGATATTCAGAATGGTGCTGGTGCCAACTATTGGGGTTTAATCCAATTCGGTACTGCGGCCGCAACCGATCTGGGTACTACTCTTGACAAACTCAAGAAGATGACTCAGATGGAGCAACTGGAGTATGTGTTTAAATACTTCAAGATGCGGATGAGATCGTATAAACTGAAAAGTCTGGAAGATTTCTATATGTCCGTATTTTACCCGGCCGCAATAGGTAAATCTCCTGACACCATGATCTTCGCCAATGGTTCTGTTGGCTATCGTCAGAACATCGGTCTGGACGTTGACAAAGACGGTAAGATTACCGTTGGAGAAATCAGCGTTAAAATCTATCAAACTTACTACGACGGGATGCTACCCGTTAATCGGAGAATTGTCTAATGGACGATACCATTAAAGAAGCGGTCGCTATCGCCAATTTGTTTGAATTGGTTAAAGCAACAACCGGGAAAGTCGGACTTGAATATATGGCCCCCATTGATGATTCTCGTGCCGACGAAATTATCAGCGGTGCTATCAACGCGGCAGTAAAAGGACAATAACAATGATCAAGCAATCTTCCGTTTTCATTGCGTTGCCTATCGCAGAAAGTTTGGTTGGTGTTAACAAAACCTTTGCTGATAAAAGTCATCCGCTCATCAAAGGCCTGAGCGATTGCAGCTATGGTCTGGTTCCTTATACCCTCGATAACCTTCCTTTGACTTTACCGGAAGTTACCCACGAGGAAATGGAACACGGCTTGCTGCTGGATGAGGCCAGTACAACGCTCGCCGAATCTGTCCGTAAAAGTTTCCAGCAGATCAGCCATTACCTCAAGCCTTTCGCGAAAAATCTCATCGAAGAAATCTACAAGGCCACGGATATCGATGAAGACGCCACACGTCAGATTTTTGACCGTCTTCAGATTGAATACCGTAAGCTCGATTACGGTTTCTTCGACAGCCCGTTTTACCCGAAAGAGATCGACTCCACTATCGACTACAGCAAGATCCCTCTGAAAGATCTGATGTTGCCGGATAACACAGTCGATAAAGACTTCACTGGGTTCGCTGAGTATATCCAGGCGCCTAACGCAGAGATCAAAGAGATCTTCGAAGCATACCAGCCAGGCTGGGCGTTCGATAAATTTATTGGGAACAACAACTGGGCCGACGTCTTCAATATTTTCAACGGCTATGTTGATCTGACGACGGCTGGTTACAAAGACCCAGCTCCTCTGTTCAGCCTGTACGTGCTGTTTACGAAAATGAAAGCGGATGAAAATCCGGCTCCGTTCGTAAAAAATATCGAACTCCATCAGTATCGTGGTTACGTCAACCGGATGCACAACTTCCTGACTGTAGCGCTTGTTTTTTGTTCTCGTTACTATCAGGGTTTGAAACTCACTCCAATGCCTGTTCTGTCTTTGGTGGGCAAAATGGAAATGGATCGTGGGATTAACCTTCTGCGCGGTAAAATTGTTGTAGGTCTTACCAAAAAAGGCCTCGATATTTACGCAGCAGCGGCACCTGAAGGTTCTGTAAGTGAAGCACTGGTCGGTAAAGCCGTGGCTACGATCGCAACCAAGTCCGATAAAGCCGGCTTGAACATCGTTGCAGGCGCAGAGTACTTCCAGGAAGTATTCCGCAATTACCTGGCTGGCGTAACGGGATCTCTGAACGCTAAGATCACTGAATCCTGTCGGGATGCAGTTGAGAATGCGCTGATCAAGTTCCAGAACGAACACGCGGAACTCAAAGATACCGTGATGGGTCTCAATGACAAAATTGAATTCCGTCGTCTGAGCCACGCTCTGCAGTCTGATGTGGATTCGTTCGTTGGTGGTTATAAATCGCAAGTTGTCGCTAACGGCGTTCCGCTGGATAAATACGTCATGGGTTCTGATCTCGTTGCCTCTCTGGGTAACCTGATGGGTATGACGTTCGCGGCGGATGTACTGCGCACCAGTTCTCGCTTGATCGGTTCAGGTGAGATCACCGATGTTCAGAAACGCGAAGCGCTGACCGAAGCGGTTGTAAAATCTTTAGTTAAACATCTTGTCTAATCGGGAATTTAATCCATGAACTATTCGGCTCTAACGAGAAATAAGGATCGGGTCTTTAAAGCATTAAAAGAGTTAGAGGACCATTCGGTTATCGCTCTGGAGCCGTTAGAGGTTCATATCCCCAAACGCTTTATCGAGCGATCACTAGCCGATATCGGTGATAAGGTTGAAACGATCGGTGTTCTGGGGATCGTCATTCCCGATGTCGCTTATTGCTGCATGTATCGCGTAGCTACTGTAACACTGTCGCCAAGTAACATCAGGGAAATCACAATTGACGGCGTAAGATATGTCGTATTGGATTTCGAGAAGGGCGATACAGTCTTTAACAACATCGAAGTCGTTAAAGACGAACATCTCAACTATTCTTACTACATGGAGTTCGGGTATTTCGCAAGGATTCCTTGGTACGTTGACGTAACGATGGCACCTAAGCTTTTCGATTACGCAGGGCTGATCACCGGTAAGAAAGTGGGGACGAGTCCTCAGGTATTCAGGGTGCTTTACGGATTATCATATCGAGATCCCGATAACTACGAGATCGCTTATCGTTACGGCCCAGGAATTAAGGCCGGGAAGAAACCTCACCTGGTGGGGCTCAATAACGGCAGCATGTTGATAGATGGAACATTCAACCGCCTCATGGGCGGATATCTGGCCGACAACACCATTGCGGCTATTCTTAATCCTGATACCAAAGTCACTGATTCAGAAAAAGTGATGAAGGGATCGCCAGAATAAAATAAGGGTAAACCGTGAGTCAGTTTTCTTTCGGCAACATTATTCTTGCCAGCAACGGTAAGAAAGGACTACTAAAGCCGATTGATGATTCTGGTTACTATCTGCTTAACGCGGGGGGATTTAACGTCCCTAACCGTAACGGGATTAAATATACTGCCAATCAGTATATTCAAGAGTGTATGTCCGAGGACTCCGATCTCATGCGTCGTATTAAACGCGGTGAGGTTTATGGGGAATGCGGACATCCTCCTATGTTCTTTTACGAACGCGTCAACGGTGTGATAGTAAGAACCAAGATCACCGATCTTTATCAATGGATCATGCGTCTTAAAACTATCGACATGGACAGGGCGGCTTTCCACATTCGCAATATCCATTTTGATACTGATGCATGGACCCCTAACAACAACGGCCCGATCTATAACAGTATCGAAGTTAAACCTTACCTTTCAACCGTGTTTGGTAAGATGTTTGAAGAGAACCTGTTAACACCTGATATGAACACCTCTGTTTCTATCAGGACGGTCACTGCTCCTCAGCAATTCGGTCATAAGTCTCGTGAGGTTGAATACTTCACTGGTTACGATTGGGTTTATGAGGCAGGGATGGATTGGGCTAACAAACACATGACTGCGGGATGCGAAGCCTTCCTGCAAGAAATGGTGTTTGATGAAAAACAATCCATGACGCTGGATACCGATACAGCTATTCAGCTGATCGAAGCAGGGCTGGAGAAGGTAGACAATATTCGTAGCGTTGAGGGCGTCGAAGCCTTTGAATCTATCAAAGGACTGCTCGGGTCTCTTAAACGTCACAACGAAGATCGTAAACAGAAACACACCATTTCCTACGCTTCTAACTGTCTGGATTTATTCTGATAATAACTGGAGGGGGAAACCCCTCCAGTTATTTTTTACTCACATCCTATTTTTATGTCGACATAACACAATAAGCGAGTTTAACCATGTTTAAGAAAGATCTCTCACTCACTCAACTTAACGATCTGGCAGCAATCAATTTTCTGGTAACCGCTCCTCTAGAAGTTAAATTGATCAGCAACCTTTACGGTGAGATGGAACGTATTTGGGGTCAGATGCGCGATCAATATGGCGAACATCTCATCGAACGCAATCTCGGGGGCGGGGTTAAATCTGACGGCGTAAGAGATTATGCCGAGAAACTCACCGTTCTCGTTTTTAACTCGATCGGATCATTCCAGCGTGGTCTGTCAAAGAAAACCATCGGTGATAAAAATGATGAAGCGACGACGCTCATTCGTCGTGTACCCGCATACACCGATCTGTCGAACGAAAAACTTTTCAAGATCTTCATGATCAATCTGTTCGGTTACGACGAAGATCTTATCGCAATCTCTTTTGCGACTAACGATAAAGATCGTAGCAAACTGCTCTTCCGCTACATCCTCAATCGCTTTGACATCGTTCGTAACAATCCTGAGTCCGAAGAACTTATGGAAGGTTTCTATCCTGATAACTTCTTCGAGATCGTTGCCGAAAGACCAAGCGACGTTTATCAGGAATGTTTCGCGTACATCGTGGAACAGGGTTATCCGGTCATGAAAGCGCTGCAGTACTACGCGTCCTCTTTACGCTAAAAGTTTTAAGACCTATATAACTAAGGTGAGGCAAACACAGACAAAACAGTCTGGGTGATGTTGTAACATCATCTTTTTGTTTCCTCATCTTTCTTATTTTTTAACATCCAATTTATTATCGAGGACCGAAGAGTGAGCAAACTTAACAAAACTTATGCTGAATCCCAAACTGCCGCTATTGCCAATCTGACCGAACACGCAAGCTACGACAAAGCAACGGCGCACACTACCTTTTCAGCAGAAAAGTTTTCTTTGCCTGAAGGGGTAACCCCTGAAAGTATTAAGACGCACAAAGATCTCTTCATTGACATCACCGGTGCAATTGAAGAAGCTACCGCGCAACAAACGCTGGCTGCTCATAAGGCCGATGAAAAAATTCTCACCACCACGGGTTCTCTGGAACTGGGCGGGGTCGTCTTTACCTCTCAACACCACCTGAAACAAAAAGTAGGGGAGCACGAACTGTTCGGCGGGAGTGTAACCAGCGTCGATTACATCTATTCTCCTGAAGCGACCGAATGGGCGGCAAGCATGCGCGCCAATAACGCGAGTATCGCCGAAGATCTTTTTAAATAAGGCATTCTTACTCCTGCCCTTAGGGCAGGAGTAAATAAGGCATTTTTATTTTTTAGGGGAAGAAAGTAGAATGGCTTCTAAGTCAACCACAAGAATCTACGAACTTGCAGATGGTGGGATTCGGATTGGGTTTGTGAGAAATGAAGAATCGATCAAGGTTAAGGTAGAACAGTTTGACCGAGAGCGCAAGCTCATGAATCTGTATGGCGCAACCATCCATATTTTAGAAAAAGCAGGCGCCATCACAGAATTAAGAAAAGTATTAGGTAAACAATTTCCGCGTTGGGGGTTCAATATGAATCCTGAAGCAAAGGAAGACATCGTGCTTACTTTTATCAAATTGTTCTAGTATTTTATGGTAGGGGTGCTTTAGGCACTCCTACCGGGCTCATCATGCATTTTAATTCAACACACAAAAAGAATGAGACCTGTACTATTTAAGTAAGAACAATGATAGGAGTTGCTTTCATGGATTCAATAAGCTGGTACGGAAAATTTAAAGCAGTAACCGAGGATTTGATTCCGGTTGATCTTTTACGGTACTGCTTATGGTCGATCACCTTTAATGACAAAGCGCATGATTTGAATCACGTTTATCATGTTTGTAAACAAGGTAACGATCTTGCATTATTACAAGATTACGATGACCACTGGCGAAGCCTAGTATTGGCCGGTTGCCTGCTTCATGACATTGGGTGTCGTTACGATCGTAAAACCCATCATCTCATAGCGTATGGGTTGGTCTTCGATTTAACTCATCGTTATTGCACCGGACACTATTCGCCAGAAGAGACATTGATCATTGCGAAAAGTTGTCTGGAGCACAGAGCAAGCTGGGAGGGTGATTTCAGTCATCCTATTTCAGAGACCGTTGCTCTGGCCGACAGAGGTATTCCTGATTTCGAGTTATACTGCAAACGAGCCGTTCAATTCAGGTTAGATCAAAACCTGACTGAAGATGTTTTGGTCGAAGAAGTTCGCGTTCACATGTTAGACAAGTTCCTACCTAAGACGGGTTACGTCTGGAAAAACTATCCTGAATTAGGATTGTCTTTATATGAACAAGAATGGAAAGTGTTCCACGATAAACTTAAAGATGAAGTTGTCTTTAGAGAGGCTGTACTAGAAGCGTACCGTAAATTAAAATCTTAATCTATATTGTTAACGTCCTCATAAGGGACGTTAACAATAACCTACGAGGAAATCACTATGATTATTTTACTTGCTGTTTTTGCTATTATCCTTTGTATTGGTTTTTGTTATAAAAAGATCAATATCAAAAACGACATCGGAATCAAGGTTAACAACGCCACAAAGATGGTTATCGATATTAACCTTGGTAAAATTAAAGGCGAATTCAAGATCGTTAAACACAGTCGCTGTTTCAAACCCAGAGTCTCTCCTGGTCTAAATGGATTGGTTTACACCGTTCCTGTGTTTTGTACGTTATCTGAATTCATCACCGGCTTATATTCTGAAGAAATAAGACCTTACGACAAACAAAAAGATAAACACCTCTTAGACGTCGTCAGAGCCATCGTAGGGGCCGAATTAAAGGACGATGGTATGATTGCCTTATTCGACGACACGACCCTTTGTGAGACCGTAGAGAGAGCCAGAGAGTCATTTGTGATGAATAAGGATTATTTCTTCTCTGAGAAGGGGTGGAACCGAGGCAATGTTATTGCACCTATCAACCTTTAATTAAGGATTTTAAAATGTCTGACATGTTTGACGTGGATCAACTCAACAACCTGAACCTGGAAGCGGTTGAAGAGAAAGTCGAATCTCTTCGTGATGGGGGCGGTGAAGTTGTCGAGGCTTCCGATGAATGTGAAGGCGGCGCCTGCAAAATTTAAAACGCGTAATAACTCCTACTCCCCATGCGGGGAGTAGGAGTTAGCAGTACTTATTTTTTTTTCTTACAGCATGTATTCAGGAGCGGTAACTTTAGCCGCTTCACGAGTCATCGCAGCAAGAGTACCAGAATCGGTAAGACTCTGGAGAATCGCCGTAGGCTGCAGGAATCCGGATTCGGCACCGCGACCAGCTGGGTTATACATCGGGAGTTTGCTCAGGAAAGAACGGGCAATCTCTTTAGCGGCCTGGGTATCGAAATCGATCAGACCGGTGTATTCCATGTTGATATCACGCATCTGACCAGCTTCATCTTTGTTACGACGCATCTGGATTTCAACGGTGTTACGCGGCATGATACCTACTGCAAGAGCAGCGTGGGCAACATCACGCATATTACGCGTCGGCTCCAGATAAATGTTCGCACAAGAGATTTGGTCGATCAGGAGATCACCTGGATCGTCGAGGATAACCGCGCGAGGGTGACCCAGATCCGGATCGTTCAAACCATACAGAGACCAGGAGCGATGGAGGTTAGTATAAACCTCACCTTCGATATCCACGCCAGCATGGTTGATAACACCGAGGGTACGAGTACCGCCCGACGGCACAGAGAATACACGGCCAGAGAAACGCTGTTCTGCGAATTCGGTCTCAATACGTTCAGAGAGACCGGTGATTTCACGACTACGCGTTTCAAACCAGGATTTCGCCAGTGAATGGAGGATGTTACCTGCCGGCATACGGCTAAACAACGCAGGGGTACTGATACAGAAGCACCAGGTCTGCTGTTGAATATGCGGATGCTCGGAGACCATGTTGGCGATATTGGGAGCCCAGCCATACTGGCCCCCTTGAGGGCCATTCAGAACAGGACGGTCGCCCACGCCGAACGCAGAGTACCATTCAGAACTCCCAGGTACCAGCGTGCTTGTGTTCCTAAACGGAGTGTTGCTTGACATTTAGAGTCACCTTACTTAGGAGTTAGTGGTATCGAGATCTTCTTCGTTATACGCAGCAAGACTCATGTTCATCATGTACTTACCTTTACGGAACCAGACGTTACCAACGCTGTTCAGAACAGCTCGGCTACCAGCACCGGTTTCGTTGTAAGTGCAATCAACCCGGAGGTCTTTGAACATGGTGCCCATGCGACGACGGATAGCTGCTTCAGAAGTATCTTTGACGGTTGATGCATAGGTCGCAGCATCAATAGTCGTATCACCGGATACCAGCGTCCACGCGTCAGCGATAACCTTCTCAATACAAACCGCAGTGAAGTTAGTGATCAGGTCCTTCAACACGGCGTCGTTATCGTCATACACGGTTGGAAGCGCAGGACGGTAATACTGAGATGTGTTGTAAGGACGAAGACTGATACCACCTTCATCGAAGTTATTCGCAGCGGCGTCATCACCTTCGAAGTCCATGGTCGGAGAATGCATCTGTGTCAGAATGCGGTTATCGCCATGATCCGGAGAATTCACCGAGCTCAGGTTACCAGAGCTGTTACCGCCAAGACGAGCGAAGAAGTAAGCCAGGTCCAGCGTTTGCGGGAATTCAAGGCCGGTGCTTTCGTCGATGATCTTAGCATCCCACAGGGAGATAGCTGCACGGGACGCCGGAGTGCCGTAAAGCGAAGATTCCGGATACAGACGAATCTTAGTCGCCAGAGATTGCATCATGGAATAACGCTGGGCGATGGTATTGTCTTCCAGCCATTCGGAAGCCTGCAGGATCAGAATCTGATCTTTGCGGGTGTTCCAGAGCTCGATCAACGCGTTCTTAATATCCAGGTTATAACCCACATCCCAGATAACAGATTGGCGGTTGCGCGTCCAATCGTTAACAGTGGATGATTGAGCATAAGCCTGAATATCAGCCAGATACAGAGACTGGGCTACAGTCCAAGCGTCTTTGATGCTCAGCTGGTCGATATGACCGTTGTTGGTCGCCGGGTCGAAGTTGTAAGTCCCTTCAACCGGAACCGGTGTAGTCCGATCCGCTTTCAGGAACGGAGAGATACCGCCAGCAGCGTCAATGTAACCGGAGTTAGCGAACGGGTTAGCGTCATCCACCAACATACACGCATAATACGGAACGTTGGTATGGTTGGTCAGAGTGAACGGGTTCATCTGACGAATTGGGTTGACGCCCGTTACGTTAACAAGCGCCGATTTACCGGCAGCCAGTTCTGCTGCATACAACGCCGCACAAACTTCCTGGATGTTCTGATCGTAGACCTTGACTTCGTAGAACGGAGCAGGGCGCAGAGTCACCTGACGGTTGACGTTAGCGTTGGTGAAGTCACCTACTGCGGTCGCCAGGCTGTAACGAACATCGTACTTGTCTTTGGTGTTGAACAGCGTGTACGTTGCTGATTCACCGCCATTAACGTTGGAGAAGAAAGTCGGGACGCCCGTAGAAGATTTTACGTACATTCTCATTGAGAACGGGAACACGCCGTATTCTTCAACGAAATCTGACACTGAATCCCAATCCGTAGAAGCATTGAGGCCCATGGTCAAACCGTGCAGGTTATACGCGTCGCCAACACCAGCCGGGAGTTCGAAGAACGGATACTGAGTAAACGTAACTTCTTCCCCATTCACCGTTTCGGTGAACGTCGATTTTACGAGCTTGCCGTATTCTGGCGTGGTCGGCGCGGTAACGTCGAGCTTAACCAGTTTAACGTAAACGCCCGGCACCGCGGTACCACCGGTAACAGGGATCAGTTCACCATCGTCGTCGAAAAGATAGCTGCCGTCAGTCGCACGCTGATACTGAGGAATAGATGTACCGTTCCCGATAGCGATAGCGTAAGCAACACGAGCTACTACGGTGTTGGCAGAAACACGGCGTACGCCAAAACCACCCTGACCGCCGGAGGTGATCATCGAGATCAGCTGAGATACCGGGGAGTAGTAAGGGGTATCAACATCCAGGATATCGCCGTAAAGATTGGTAAAGTCATTCGAGTTTATGAAACTCTGCCCGAGTTCACCCTTGGGGGTGACCACGGAAATAACCGGATAATGACAAGGATACGTAGGCAGAGACGTTACCGGGTTTAAGCGGCTCTTATCGTCCATACCGTTATTGATGACTTGTCCCGGAATGATTTTTGTAAAGCTCATGCTCTAAGCCTCATATTCGGAAAACGTTTTATTAAGATATTTTTTTGATCAAAAAAATATAGATGGCCGGCAATCGTATGTCTAGAGTCACCATAAGTTACTCTCGTTTAATTTAACCGAACCCGGCACATAACATTCAACATAAGGAGCGGGGAGTCATGCTTCTCAACGCATACGAAACCACAGTTGGCAAACCCTTTGCGATCATGGATAAAGTCCAGGGCGTCCTAAAATCGTTAGCGACGATGGATGACTTAGACCATTCCAGTAAAGAAGGGGTTTATTTCATTACCTATGAAAACGGCAGCCAACTTCCTCTTTTTATTTTCCCTTTGAGTTTATTGGATCATCAGCGTCGTAAAATCACCGTTGTTGACAAGCGCCCCTTCTCCAATAAAAAAGATATCATTATTAGTCCGGTGGAATTCATCGGGCAATTCACCGCAGCGTGTATTCAGCAGGATGTGTTTGAAGGAAACTTAAATACCATCAAAAATTCTCGCTATCTGACGACTCGCGGATACGCCAAATCTCTCAGCAATCGCATTGGCCGTCAAAGCGGGTTAGACCCAAGAGAAATGATTGAACTCGCCATCATTCTCGGTCACTTCTTTGTATGTCTCACAGAAAAGCAAAACGACGATTACCAGTTTGTTAGTGCCAACGTACTGAAAAATGCGTTGCAATTAGATCAGAGTATGACTCAGCCTATTATTGAAGAGATGGGGTTCATTTCAACCATCCCTGAGCTGACCAAATATATCGCTGATCGTCCGGGTTTTTTCAAACTGAAGAATTTCACCCAAAAAGATTTTATCGGTTTGGGCAGCAACATTATCTTCAGTAACCTCGGCAAACAGGTTGTCGGAGCAGCATTGGAACACCCTCCATTATTTACCGGATTGTGTTTTATGGCGCTGAAGAACAGAATGTACCTTCAAACTGTTTTGGGTCAGCAAATCGATCCTAAGTACAACGAAAGATTAACCGATAGTTTTGTTAAAATGATCAACGGGAATTATCCCGTCCAACTTTAAAAGGAATGGACATGAGTGTGTCGTTAGTTCAACCAAGAACTGACTTGATACGTTACGCCGAGTCCAATATGTGGTCGTCTCCCTATAACGATCAACAATTCAGGCTGGAGCTACAACGTATCAGTCCCCCAGTAGGGTTGGTCAATACCTTTACGTATATGGGTAAAGGGAGAGGATTACCCGATTCCACTACCCCTCATCACGTCTATACCCTTAGCGGTACGTCGCTAGGGTACTGGAACTTCATCAACAAAAATATAAAAACTAATCCAGTTGATACCTGGGTGAGAGTTGATTGGCTCAGCCATCAGCGTGGGGTTTATATTGAACTTTATCGTCCCGATGGCAGAATCTATCCGAGGGATTGCGCGTGGATAATGCGGACTTACGACGGCTCACATCTTCTTTGTGTAGAGCGTTTGACCAATTACCCACTCCCATTAAACGATAACTTCTATCTGCGGTGCTATACCCCTGATTGGGATATTTATCGTGGGGTAGAAGGAACGGACGAAAATAACGGGTTTCAGTATACCAGTTTTGTCGGTCCAACTCAGGCTAATCTCACGGCGCTCCAAACCCAACTCAATACGTGGAGTGGATTAGGCGGATTATCGTCCATTTATGTTGATGGAATAAAATGTCCGTCTCTTCCTACGGCGTCGGCCGTTACGCTGAACACTATCGTAGAGATTTTCTACGATCCGACCGTTTATAGAGTCGATAACTACGACTTGAAAACTCTGCCGGACTTCTATTCTGATTTGGATAGCAAGCGCAAATACATCGTTCACCCTCCTAAGGTTGAAGGTGACTGGGTGTTCCGATATTTCGACGATTGCGATATCTACATCACGACCCCAACCGGGAAAGGGCTATATTTCAATATCAATAGTCCGGATGCGTTGCGCCAACTCACTCACGCCGACTATAGCGTGAGCAGCGATTACGTCGCGACCCTTATTGACAGCCTGGCGGATCTTAAGAATCGAGATGATCTGAAATTGCAGGTGATTTATCGCAGCACGAACTGGAGTCACGATCTCGTATGGGAAGCCAATCGAATAAAGTATCTTTACCGTCTTGATGATAATGGAATAATCAACGCAATGACTGCGGTCCACTCCACGCTACCTGAATGGACAGCCAGTGGTTTGGAAAATTCTTATTCCATGCTGATCAACAGACAGAAATGGGGAGAGCTGACCGATGAGAACATCGTTAAAGCATTGGGGTTCAATGCCCTGACTCAAGCTTTAGCATCGTCACCAGTTTCAATGCCCTACGTGGAAGGATACGCCGGTTATGACGTTCCAATTAGTTTCCAAGAAGCTTGCGTGGCTTTTGAGTACGATGCGGACGGTCTACTCATTAATAACTACCCATTGACTAATGCGCTGAAATATGCTCCAACCAATCCGACCTGTGCCATGGTGGAGTTCATTGCTGGTAGTCCGGCAATCACCAGACATCAAGTGATTGGGAGCGATCCAGTTACATTATTGAAAAACTGGTCTTATTTGGCTTTGCAATCTGGCCGGTTAGTTTCCACTGGGGAATCTGACGGGAAATGGGTCCCCGCAGTATTGGGTACTGACTATACCGTTACCAATGGCGTTCTTACCTGGATCCACGACTCAACGAACCGGATAGGTAGAGTTATCTTTAACGATGTTTTCCTTTACAAGGATTTCACGTTATCGCATCTCGACAACTCTATTTATTTCGCCATTACCGAGATATGGGAAGGCGGAGGGATAGCCGCGGATATCGCACCGGCTAACATCTACATTTGGATGAACGGTCATCCTCTCATTCTTAACGTCGATTACGTGATGGATTACCCTAGGGTATTCATCAACAACAAGATGTATTTGAATGAGAGTGGGGAAAACGATTTTGTCGTGGCTGCGTTCGGGATCAGCACGAGTTTGACTCAGCCGGTAGAAGAATCTGAATTGGGTTATATCGTCGGCGGAACCATCGGGGTTAACGGACGTTACAATATCCGAGATGGAAGAGATACGAGGCTTATCGCCGCGGGTCGTTTATTCCCATCTGACGGTATCGATGATTCAGAGCAACACGCCCCTCAGAACGCCGGTTATTCTCTCAACGGTTACCCGTATCAGGTTAAGCACGTTTATCAGACCGTTCAAAAAGCGGTGGATTTTAATAACTATCCTCGGTACGCCGAAGACAGGGATTTGGATAATCGTATCTGTACTTACCTGACAACTTATTGTGAGAAGCCAGGTCCTGTCGTTTGGCCTAATATCTCCGACAAATACAGATTGTTTAGTCCTTTCCTGAATCAGATCGTAAACGCAATATTGCTGAAAATCATTACCGTCCCTGCACCAACCACAGGTGGGGTATTCAGCAAACAGGTAATCAATGAGTTAACCAAAGATTATCAATGGTTGCTTGATTACGATCCGGCTTTCTTGAAATACGACTTGCGGTATTACACGATCAATCCGTTTTCCATGGCGGGTATGCAAACTGTAACAACCGCCCAGTTACTCTTCATCACTCAGGTTAACGAAATCTATCTCAATAGCGCGTGCGGCATAGAGGGATATTTTGAGGTAAATAATAATGTTTGATACCAGCACCACATCGACCACATCAAGTACGAGTGTTGCGGCGACGGGTCCTCAGTTACCTAACTCGAATGATCTACTCACCCCACTCGATATTTCCAACCTTTACGATCCGGATACGGTAGCTGATTCTGATGCGTCCAAATACATCGTTGGTCGTGAAGGCCAAACGGTCATAGACGGATTGAACCAACGAGCTTACGTCATTACTCACGTTGGGACCGAAGATGCGAAATACAAATCGACGTTAAAACGGATAGGGTTTGTTACGGATAGCGACGACAACTCCAGTGACATCATTGGTTTACCGGGACGTTTTGCCGGCAATGGTGTTTTGGGAATCGACTACAGTGTCAGGCCTCCTCGGGCCGTCATCGATGGTCGTGTATGGGCTCCCGACGCAGCTTACGGTTTGCTTTATAAAGGCGTAGTTATCGGAGATACCGGTCAGGTCATTTCTGTTCAATACGCAACTAATGGTGATTTGATTTCTAATCAGGTCCCGACTAAATTAGCTGCGGTTAACAACATGACCAACCACAGCATCTTCACCACTACTGCGTTTTCGGTGACTCAAACGGCTGATGAACTCCCGGACGGAAGTTTGTGTACGCTGGTGTTCTTCGATGCCGCCGGTAACATGATTCCTGAACCTTATGAACTTGGCGTGATGCACACTGCGTTGCTGAGAGATCATCAGATCGGGATCAAGTATGTTTCGGCTATTGAACTGATTTCTCCTTGGTTCACCGATACAACCGATCCTACTACGCTGAACATTCCTATCAACGTTGCGATGAGTTCGGTTCAATTCTCTGCGCGCATCCATTATAACGATGGATCAACCAAAGAGCAATTGATTGACGGGACCAAATGCGCGATCATCGGGCTCAATGAATACAAACCTACTACGGTGGGTCAGCGTGCTTCGATCGTACTTCGCTATTCGTTCGATGAGGATGAACAGGCTTTAATTGCTACGCCTAATTATCCCGACATGATCACCCAGGCTTATCAGATCGTTTGTACTCAGGTTAACGGCGCTTACTCTCCAAAACTCTACACGTATCCAGTGTGGAACGGAACAGGGTATTCACTCAAACATTACCTGTACGATCTTACCCGCGGATATGCAACTGACGTTACTCAGCATGTTACACTCAACGACACGTCGCCAGCCTTCCAGCCGGCTAACTATGGCGTTCAGCAAGACATGGTGTTTAACCTGACGCTGTCAGACGTATCTTCGACGTTTAAAGCGTGGACGCTGGTACAGCATACTTCTATTACGTTGTATAAAGCGAATACCGGGACTGGTCGTCGTTGGGCTATTCAGTACTCTTCTGCGAATAACCCTTACGTCGCTTATAACGTCGGGTATACCGAAGCCAATGGTGTTCAGTCCATTAACCTGGCTGGCTCCATCCTCACGATTTCTGATTGGTTGAATCGACTCTACTATCCGGTAGAACCGTTGATCGATACCACGAAAGAATCGGCGGCTCTGGTTCCTAACTATATCCGGTTGGTTGACACCAACGGGGTTACTCACGACCTTGAAATCAACGATTGGAATAAACCTCAAGCTCTCACTTCTCCTGTTGCAAGTGGTCAAACCCTCTTCCTGCAATGGATTCAGAAATCAGAGAACGGGGCCGAACTCCAATTGGCGACCACAGGTGTTGTTGTAGACGTCGCTCCGAGCAATTAACATTCGTTATCCTAACTACCGGTCTGAAAAGACCGGTAGTTATATTTTATATCGAGACCGAGACAAACCGACAGGATAAAAACATGTTTGCAAGTAAAGACGAATTAGAGCTACATCTTGCAAGAGAAAAACTTGCTATGATAGGAGCGACAGAAAGTCAGCTCCCCGAATACCTGCTAGATGACGACACAGAAGCACTTCCTATCAGGACTCCAGAAGAATTGCTTCTAGCCCATTATCGAGAAGACACATTAAGTGCGATCAAAACGGTCAGGTTCTTAAAGGACTTCGAGCGGTACAACGCCAAACCAGATATTACCACGAAGAATAAATCATTCTTAAAAGTAGCCGAGATCTTTCGGTTAATGGGGATAAAGAACTACTATTTCTGTTTGCAGTTGAATAACCCGTTATTACTCGGGGTTGATCCGTACGATCCTAATCTTACCGATGAACAAAAATTCATGATTCTCCAGGAGTGTCGAGAAAACTTCTGGTACTTTATTCGAGAAGTTCTTCATTTGAGTGGGGGTATTCAGTTCCAGGCAAACAGAGCAAACATCTGTTTCTTATGGTGTTATTTGTGCCACGTCAACACCATGCTTATCATTCCCCGCCAATTCGGTAAAAATTCTCGATTAGATTCTCTTGTAAAAATACCCAATGGCTGGAAGAAAATGGGGGATATGCGCAAGGGTGACGTAGTATCCACTCCTGATGGTAAAACGGCTAAGGTTACCGGCGTTTATCCTCAAGGGGTCACTCCTTTATATAAGGTTACTTTTAAAGACGGAAGAGAATCTTACGTCGGGTCTGATCATTATTGGACAGTATGGGATCCCGGTAAGGGTGATGGCGGGGTCTGGCGAACACTGACCACACTCGAGTGCCAACAACGCATGACCGAGATGAAGAAAGCGCATAACTATCTTTCCGTTCCTTTGGTTCAGCCTGATAATGATCCAGATAAGAAACTTGCCATTCATCCTTATGTTCTAGGTGTTTTACTAGGTGACGGATGCATCTCTAATAAAAGCGTTGTTGTAGCTAAACCAGATAAAGAGATGTTCGATAAGGTTACAGGGCTCATCCCTGAGTCACTAGAAACCTCATGGGTTGATGATAAGAGCTTTATCATCAGACGTAAGCCGACTAACATAACCCAGAACAATCAACTTAAAGATGATTTAACCAATCTCGATTTATTCGGATTGCGGTCCTGGGAGAAATTTGTTCCTACCGATTACTTAAATGGTTCTTATCGCCAGCGTTTAGAGTTGCTACAGGGTTTACTTGATACTGATGGACACGCAGGTACGGGTGGGAACATTGAGTATTGCACGACGTCTCCTAAACTCGCTAAAGATTTCGTTTACCTTGCTCGTAGCATCGGGGCAATATGTTCTTGTAAAGAACGCCACACGTATTACATGCATAATGGCGAGAGACGCCAGGGGAGATTATCTTATCGCATTAGTGTTCGACACACACAGCCTTGGGAACTCTTCACGTTAAGTCGTAAACGAGATCGTTTAGTTGACAAAACACGAGGGTTAAAATTTAACAGCCGTTTAACCATGCGTTCCATCGAGTATGTAGGGGAAGAAGAGACTCAGTGCATTGAAGTGGACCATCCTGATCATCTTTACATCATGGATGATTTCGTCGTCACCCACAACACTGTTTCTGCCCAGAGCATTATGTTCTGGCTAACTTACTTAACCGGGAAGTCTTACGAATCCCACTTAATCACCCTGAAAGACGACAACCGTAGTCAGTTCGTAGAGGCGTTAAAGGGTATCCGTAACAACATCCCGAGTTACTTAACCAACGTAGGGTGGCGAGATAAGGATAGCGGTAACTCGTTAACCTATAGTGCGTTTGGGGATGATAAGAAGAACATCTTCCGTATTAGCGTCCCGCAAATCGGTAGAGAAGCCGCTCGTAACGTCGGTCGTGGTTTGACTATCAAAACGCGTATGATTGACGAACCGGCATATATCAACTTCATGGAAGAGATACTTAACGGCGCAGGTCCTAGTACGCTAACGGCTCGTGCTAACGCCAGAAGAATAGGCGAACCCTATGGGACGGGATTCATTACCACGCCTGCGAGTAAAACGACAGCCAGCGGCGAATACATGTACAACATGTTGATGGATGCGACCGAGTGGCGGGAAACCTTCTTCGATAGTTTTAACGAGAGTCATCTCTACCAGCGTTTGATTAAAGCAAGTCCTGTGGAGGGAATCACCAGTCCTACCGTAGGTATGGTTTTCAACTACTTGCAGTTGGGTAGGAATAAGGACTGGGTTAAGAAAACCATAGACGAGTTAAAGTTAAGTTTAGCCGAAGCGAAGATCGACTTACTGTTAATGTGGGACGACGCCAGTAAAGGTAAACTTTTCGACGACTTAACTCGAGAAGCGTTAAACGAGGGTAAACGAGGAATACTCTGGAGTCAGGAAGTAGGGAGTACGGGGTTGTTTATCGACTGGTTTATTACGCCGGAAGAACATACTCAAATCATCACTGGGAATAGTCAAACCTTTTACGTAGTCGGTTGCGATACTTCCGCTGCGCAAAACCGAGACGCCTGTACTGTCGTGATAAGAGACGTCATGGACGGTAAAGTGATTGGGGTGGGTCGTTATCCGATAGCCTACTTAATGGACGTAGGCGAGGTATTACAGACGATCCTGTTAGAGATTAAGAACAGCTTACTGATCATCGAGCGTAACTTCGCGCACCACATGATCGACCAACTGCTCGTTAGTCTTCCTGCATTGGGGATCGATCCCTTTAAACGTATCTTTAATCAGATCGTACAGGATCCGGTTAAATACGAAAAAGAAATGATCGAGTTCAAACAACGTAATTTCGCTAACAGAGACAGTCACTTCTATCTGAGGTTCAAACATCTGTTTGGGTTCGTTACCAACGCCAGAACACGTGACGAAGTATATAGTTTTATCCAGGAAGCAGTAGGGACCACAGGAGATAAAATTTATTATACTAAACTCATCGACGAACTGGTTAACCTCAAAGAGAAAGGGGGGAGGATCGACCACGAGGCCAATAAACACGATGACCTGGTTATCGCTTGGTTGTTAGGATTCTGGTTCTTGAAACTGGGTAACAATAAAAGTGAATACGGAATTCCTCCTGGCATTAGCCTGAGCAAAATAAGTCTGATGCGAATTGGGGAAGGGAAAAATGAGGAGACCAATAGCGCGCACAACGAGGCGATGATCGCACTCTATCGTCGTAAAGTTGAAGAGCTGAGTGACAGACTCATTAAAACCACCGACAATACCGTAGCTCAAAGGATCGAGTACATGATTGACAAACTCAGCAGCATGATCCCTCAAGATAAGCGTAAGAGTTTGACTATCGATGAAATCGTTAGAAAGGCCAAGGAGGAAAGAAGTCGTCGAGTATTGGAAGCACGTAAGTTACGCAGTCGTTACGCGTACATGTAAATTTTTATAAGTCTACATTATCATGGTGTAAACCTCAAATAAACTTTTAGGAGTTAACACCATGAATAAATACAATGTAACTTTTATCCGTCACGACGATACTCTGGTCGCTAACGTTCCTTGTGTCAACGAGGAAAAGGATGTGTTACTCGGAGGTGGGTTGGTCGATTCTCGTTTAGGTCATCTCGAAGTCGATATCAAAACGGGAACTCTCGTTCTCAGATCCAATTGCGCCAACGATTCACTCACGACGGAATGTCGCCTGCATTACATTTAACATTATACCCCTACGGCGATTACGCCGTAGGGGTATAGTTTTTTATTTAGTTTTTAATGTAATCCACCAACGCTTCAAAATCACCGTCGTAGAAATACGGTTTAATTTTGATTAAAGAACAAGCCGCAGACAGAGCATTTTCGTAACGATGAACGAATCGCTCAAAATACTCTCGGTTGAGAAGACGGGTTTCTTGATCATCTAAAACCGATCTGGATCCCGCTCTTTGTAAAAACGTATCGTGATCGATTTTTACAAAGATAAGTTTATCGGGGTACATTTGGGTGTTGAATATTTTTAAAGCCTTTACGTTGCGTTCTATAACACTGTAAAGACCTATTCTGCCGTTACCCTGATAAACCGCAGTAGAAATGAAACAGCGATCGGAAATAACCGTCTTACCTTGGTTTAAAGCAGGAACAACAACTTTATCTCCTAACTCTATTCGCTGAGCAATAGCGAGATAAAGTTTTGCTTCTTCACAAATCCCGTTATCGATAATGAGATTACGGATGGTTAACAAAGAGTCTGGAGACTTAGCCGGTTCTTCTACCTGAAGAATATCGTAGCTATCTGCTTTCAATCTCTCTGTTAGTTGTTTGGTTAAGGTTGACTTCCCTGCCAAGTCCATCCCTTCGAGAACAATGTACATAGTGAATTTCTCCTGTAGATTTCTATCACTATAACTTATTTATAACCGTTTTAATTTAGGAGTTAGTATCATGACCGAAGAAGAATTTAAAGAGAAAGTAAAATACATTATGGATCACTATGGATATAGTGAACAAACCGCAATTGACGCACTGAATATGGTCAATGTCATCAACGAAGGAATGAGGCGAGGGGAGTTTTATTCTTTATCAGCGTCAACCCCTCCTGAAAAATCGGTCTTTCATAACGCCGACAGTAATTCCGCTACACCTGAAAACAAAGTAGCGAGTATGAAACTTTTTATTTTCGATTATTACAACAATCTTAAACCGGGTATGGTTTTCGCTTATAATCAAGAAGAAGCGATCGCCATGATCAAAGAAGCGGGGATTACGGGTCAGCCAGATAAGTTTTATTCTTCGGTTAAAGAGATTGAAATTCCTGTCGATCCTATTTATATTCGTTACGCCGCTGGAGAATAAATAATGTCCAATTCACAATATTCCATTTATGGTTTAAATAATATCTCCGGTGGTATTCGACGCGGAGAAACGATGGTGATAGGGGTACATACATCGTCTAAAACTTCCATGCTGAATCAGGTCATTGACGATATCATTCTGAATTGTGGATCAAATAACGTCATGTCGGATGAAGAGGCTTTAACCCAGATCGATAAGCTGAAGAAATTTATTGCTCTTAAGCCTGTTGATTTTGTTAGCGTTACCGCGCTCAATCTTTGCGTTCAACGTAGTGACGACACCGATGTACTGATCAGTTTTAAGAAAATGATTGAGTCAGACAATAGTGTTCGGGTAGACGTTATTAAGTCAAGACACGAAGTGGGTTCCGATGAGGGCGCCCCTGAAATTTTTCCTCCTCACCCAGGGTATGAACCGCTGGTTTTAATGGGTCCAGAAACCGGAGAATAATAATGGAAAAGAAAAAAGAACCATCTTTATCTGAATCAGGCTTGCCTGAAAATACGCTAAGAACTCCGTTTGATCTTGTTGACGATTATCAAGAAAATAAAAAGGGTGTGGTTAAACTCGCCTTACCTAACGATCAACTCCCTACAGATGCACTGGGTCGGACCCCTGACTTACGGTCGGACGGTTCTCCTGCTTTTAGAAGAGAAGATCTTTTTAAAGGCTTACGGGCCGTCGAAATCGCACCCGTACCAGAAGAATCATCGGACTCCGGTAACGTACAGCAACAAAGAATTGAACTTCTGATCAAAAAGATAGCGGAGATGTTTGATTGTTCTGAAGAACGGGCAGCTGGCATCGTAAAGGAAGCCCTGACCCAAAGGAATATAGATCGAACGCTCGACAGTATGTTTGATAACATTAGTGAATTTCAGGAAATCGGAGTTGTAAATGGAATACCTCCAAAACTCATCCCTCCCGCCTCTGGTGTCACGTGGATCAATCTAGTAAATCCGGCGACCGGAGAACCTGTTAAGAGAGAAGATCTCGTTAAAGCAATGCAAGACGTCGATCTGGAAGAGGCATATCCGGGTACCCGTAAAACAAATCCTGAACTATACCGGGCTTCACCTTATCCGACTCCCGAAGAGATGATTACTTCTCAGAACATCGGCATGGGTAAGTTGGTACACGTTACCGACAAATGGTTCTTCTATCGTCATCACCAATTCCACGACGTTCATCATAAACGTCGTAAAGCGCGTTTCGATAAAATCACCCTCATGTTACTTCGACACAGTTGGACCGAATACAAAGAATCGCTCTATAAGAAGAAATATCATATCTTCGATAAGACGCCCCGGGCTAAGGCCGAGCGGCTGGCGATTAAGAAAATACAGTCCGCAAGAAGCGAAGGCATCCGTTTAAGTTAGTGTTATAAATTAAGGAAGGGTTAATGAAGCCTTTTAAACAACCCCTCATGATTCATCGATATCCTAGTGTCGATAAGTTTATAAGGGAACCCGGGAACAAATCTCTGTTGCTATTGAGCTTCTTCAACTTAGAGATCAAAATCAAAAACGCAGAGCTTAGGGCTATTAACAATCCATTTCCAGGAGATGTGTTCTTTACTGAGGAAGTCGGTAGCGATAAAATTCTCTTAGTAGCCCGAGTTAATCTCGGTACCGGGGAACGTTACTACCAACTCAATAATCTGGAATGGGTTGTTTGCACTAACTCTCTCACGGTGAGAGAACTCACCTTACTTTTAAATTAACTTATCTTTAGGAAAACCGCCATGTATAAACTTTATTGCGCGTTCCCTGGTTGTGGAAAATCAACCATTTACAATGACGCTGAATCATTTGGGTTCTTCCCTATGATAACCATACCTGGAATCATAACTAGTATGTCGATGAAGGCGTTCAAGGATAATCTAAAGCCTCTTTTCGATTCAGATAGTTCTCAGTTTGACAAGGTTGAATTCCCGCATAATTACATTCAACATATTAAGTCGCACATCGACTTCTGTTCAGGTGTCATGCCCGGTCTGACAATGTTCGTCAGCTCCCATGATGCGGTAAGAAAGGCATTAAAAGAAAATGCTTTGGATTACACGCTGGTTTATCCGGACAGGTCCTTAAAAGAGGAATGGATAGAACGCTACAAGAAACGAGGTTCCCCGCAATCGTTTATTGATCTTCTTACCAATAAGTGGGACGATTTCATTGACTCATGTGAGAGCGACGACGGATGTAAAGAACGGTTCGTACTTCAATCTGGTCAAGGCCTATCGGATGTCATCAAATCCTCCCTCTAATTTAGGGTAATCATCATGAAAGACGTTAAATTTATCGGTCAGTCGGAACAATGCGTTATTGATAAAGCACGCGCTTATCAGAACCTCATCAACGAAACTGATTTCGGGGAAGGTAAGATCAAAACGGTTCACGAAGCTATCGTGCAACGCCTGCTCTGTGAAGCAGAGGAGCTCGGTTTAGATATCGATCAAGAACCGTTTGCTTCTCTGGGGAATCGCCAATTCACATTCTACCGTGTTCCGGAAGAAACCCATCGGTATCCTTGGTACCATCACGTCAACAGTTTCTGTCAAGTTGAGCAGGTGTTACAAAACGGAGAATCTTCCGAGTGGCAACTCGACATTAAAGGGATGCTTTATAAAGTATCTGTTGACCGTTCGACAGGAACCAGAACTTACTATATCAATGACCAACGTATCTGCGACTGCACCGGTACTCCGACGTTGCAAGATTTCAAAGATCTCTTCTCCGAAGAACGTCGTCGTTATTTCCAACAATTAGAGCAGACCCTTCGGGGTTAGGAGTGAACATGGATAAGAAAGGCCAAGGTTCTCTTTACGGCAAAATTATTTGTACGGGTTTCAATATCGATAAAACTACAGAAGAAGGGTTTGATCTCCTCAGTCTCGTATGGGGAAGAACACCCGGTGAACTTTCGAACTCTGAAATACCTGGGGTGTATTTAGAGCCATTCTCGCTCAAAGTAGAGAGAGTGGAGCTGAAGATGGCCGAAGAAATATTCGGTGCCGGATGTACGGTAAACTATTCGGGTATAGCGGAAGATCACAAAAGCCACGTTTATCATGTCCGAGCGGAGACCTATGGGAGGGGATACTGTCACTTCGGATTAATTTATAATCACGAAACTGAGAAACTCCATTTCATTGAACGCGGTGATATTGACATCAAAGAAAGTGAGGGGCTTCAGCACGCAACTATTGAAAAACTCATACTTTCTTACGACGTGGTAAAATTCGAAGGTAGTCCGCAAGAATATATCGAGTTTATGAAAACTCGATAAAACCAACTATACTCTCCTCCCCTTATCGGGGAGGAGAGTATAACTTATTTTTTTTTTCTTACTTGTACGCGTCTTTAGTCAGCGTTCGTAAAACGATATACAACATCAGACTCGTTCTTAATGAACTTACTGTAATACGGGTTTTTATCCCCGTCAGTTCTCTGACAATGTCATCGCCTTCATCTCGCATCTTAAAGACACTTTGGTTTTGGCTACGGCTACTGAGATACGCACCACGCATTCGACGTAAGACTTCTCTCAGGTCGTTAGCTCGAATACCGTTTTCCGTTAAGTATTCGAACAAGTGGGTGGTAACTTCGTCGACGAACTCTCTGTACTTAGCTCCCTTCGGAGAGTTATACTGATCGGGGAATACCCGGATAATTCGCTCCAGTTTATCCCTGGGAGAGTTGTCAATGGCTTCCGCAGCGTAACCTACCAGCTCGTCCTTGTAAAAGCCTGCAGAAGAACTGAGGACGTTTTGGATGTAGTTTTTATACTGGGTGACGTTCTTTGTCACCTCTCGTACACTCACTCCATCTTCCAGCGTGACCATCCCACCGTCCAATCTGACGATATTGGTTTTCGATTTCACTTCATGGAAAACTTTGTTAATGTCGTTGATCACGCCTCTGAGTCGATCCTGGATATCACCGACCATGTAAATGATTTTCTTATCATCATCCATGGTGGTAAACGTTTTATAGTGAATCCCCGTTTTGGGATCTAAAATAAACTCAGCCCTGGCTCGGATTAACGCCATCCAACTACCGTAACGTTTGATATCATAACGCATGCTTAAACGGTTATAGGTTTCCATGGCGATCTCTTTCTTCGCCAGGTACTTATAATCGTTCGCCATAATACTCGTCAAACATTTGTAATGGTACATCGCTAAGATGTTAACCATCGCATTGTGTTTAACGCGGTCATGTAGATCGCTATGAAACGTCCGGTATAACAAATAAACAATACTCAGGTTGAACACGTCGCCGGTAACTTTCCAGGTCGCGTTGATCAGTTTACAGGCGTGGAGGTTTTCTCGTAATTCTTCTTCGTCGACATCGAAGATTTCAGCGAACCAGCGGTTTCTGTCTTCTGATGTGAAAACGATTCGGTGGATACCTAAATAGGGATTACCAAAGAATTCCACGTACTGTTCGTTCTTGGTGGTAAACCCAATGACGTACCGGGTCAGTCTATCGGCCCAACGGTTATCGATTTCTAAATCGTGTCCGAATGCGTTAAACACACCGAGTATCGCGTGATCGGTATTGAAATTGTAATTGGGTAGCAGGGCTTCAAAACCAGATATCCCAAATGTTTTTTGAAGGAGTTTCTCGATTCCCTTGTCGGGGGTAATCTCCTCGAACATTTTGACTTCGGGTTCGACGTCGTACATCCCATCTTCGACCAACATCGGATCTCCGCTTAAAATCCCGCTGGGATCAAATACCGGTAATCCAGAAAGCTTATCGAACCATTGACGGTCGTCATTCTGAAAATAACTTTCAGAACCGTTGAGACGATCTGCGTATTGATTAAACATATCGTCTCCTAGATCCGACTTGGGACAGCGTTTCTGATGGCGTTGTATCTCCGATCCGGGTCAGAATACGTCATGAGTTTTATCCAGCGAGTTTTAAACAATTCCTCGTACTGGTTAAGACTATCACGGTATTCGGCGATATCGTCACGGATAATATCAACCTGAACACCAGAACGAGCTACACCTTCGTCGACTTTGTACCGAACGGTTTTCCAAATGTAGTTCTTGGTCATCAGGATAACCAAGTCGCCGAAGACATCGTAAGCTCTTGGATGGATCGTGGATAAGCCGTCGTCGTAACTCAGGATAAGTTTACCTGTCAGGGAGAACACCCCACTCGGCGCTCCATGAATCACAAACGAGTTATTCCCGACGAGGGTTATGTTCGTGAACGTCTGGGGAATTTCTCGGTTGGGCAACATCCCGTTGATCATGGAGTTCAATGCGTCGTTGACAGTACCTACCCCGCAGGAGTCGGCATTGCCAAGCACACTCATGATTCCACTGGAGGAATTCATCGCCCCCTGATAAACTTCCACAACCGAAATAATTTTCCGACCACCCGTCAGGAAATCAGGGACGTTAACCAACTGCATCCCTTGGCCGAGATGTTCGATCCGAGATCCGGTTAAATCAATCAGCTCCGTCACCCCACCCTGGACGTTACACCGGGGTAGGATGATCGCATGTATAATTTTTTCTCGAATGCCTTGCTGAACGGTGGTCTGCGCGTACTGGTTATACCAGTTCCCGGTCAGATTCCCGTTAGGGTTCGAGAACGCAAGCTCCAACAGGTACTCGGGGATATCACTCCCGTTGAGAACTTTGTTGATCGCGTAGTCCACGCAGTTCATAATCAACTCCCACACTGAGTTTCGGGACTGGAGAAATTTCCGTCTCGATAAAAATTCAACTGAGAATTTTTACTCTGGGGTTTTCGGCGGTTATAATATTTCACTGCGGGAGTTTAAAAACTCAACGGGTTTACGATCCCGTATGTTTTTGAGTTTTATTTCCCGTATAAAATACTCCGTGCCGTAAGACAACACCCCACAGAAAAAACCTCGCCTCCGGAAAAAATTCCTCGAAGGCGAGTTGCCATGATCTCACTCGAGCAAGAATCAATCCGACATACAATCCCAAACGTTCCGAAATTTTTTCTTCGGAATTTTGGTCGTTGGTAAGTTTTTACATACAAATCTATTTTATATTTGTATTTTTTCGCTTGCGCGGATATTCTAATTTTTTCAAAGATAATCTAAAACCGATTCTCGTTCTGGGTTTTTATTTTTCTGTGTTTTGATTTTCCAAATCCAATTTCAAAAATCTAAATCTAAAAAATCTAAAATTTTAATACCCAAAAATCAAATTTTTTCCTAGGGGTCCTTATTACGCGTGCGTACACCCGCACGCATATAAAAAATAAATATAATACGTAGTATTATATTTTCCTTTGGTTTTATATTTTTAATTTATTAAAAATATATTAATATAAATTATTATAAATATTTTTTATTAGTTTGTTTTTATAAAAAATATATAAATATATATTTATATATATTTATATTCATTAGGCGCGCGCCAGCGTGCGTGTGCATGTGCGTGCGCGCACGCGTAATAGAGAAGGGGTTATAAAAACACAAGATTGACCCTGAGGGATTACCCAGAAAAAATCACACAGAGTAAAAAATATTAACCAGAATGATTTTGAGAAGGTTTAATATCCAACCTAGGAATTCGTATCAGTCGGATGAAAAAACGTTTTAGAAATCGATACAGGAATTTTTAGAGGGTGTTCTGATCGAGTTCTCAGGAAGGATTATTCGCTGAATAAAAAATATTTTAATCAAGATAATTAATTTTTACCGCAAGTTAGATTTATCGAGACAAGAAGATTTAACCGCAAAGTAATATCTTACGGAGAGCATAATCTTCTGAGCAGGACAGTGATCTCGAATTGTCAGATGGCAAATACCCCATCCGTTCGAAAGTTAACCCGAAACATCCCTAAGAGGCGATATCCTATGCAACCAGCTAACCCATGGAAAAACAACAAACACGTTAAATCACAAGACTCAGCAAGTGTTGATCGTTACGAATCCCTGTTACAAGAATTACCTGATGCGTTGAATGCAACCCCTCGAGATCCCGGATATCTTATAGCGACTAAAAAGATTTTATTAGTCCTGGAAATGTCTGAAGGAACCCGACTGACCGTTCGCAACGTGATGGAAAACCCAGACATGATTCGTAAGGTCCACGAGTTGCTGGTGGAGTTAGGCTGGAAGCAAGCGATTAGCCGAGGGACTCAGGTTTTCGTCACTCACCAGGATTTAATTAAACCGAGTATCTACCGCTTAATCGACCTCGACGCTAATGGGATCGGTTACGCTAACGAACTGTTGAATAATATTTTATTAGACCGTCGGTTCAGTGCTCGGGTAGACAATAACGATATTCGAATCCTCCCAGGAGACCGCAGCGCAAGTAACCCCTTTAGCCTGCTGTCGTCTAACGTCGTCAGTGGTTGGCGTAAAGCCATACGGGATTACGACAAAAGCGTGACGGGTAATCTTATTGGACACATGACGGTTGTCGGTGAAGACAATACGAATATCCCACTTGATTTAAAACTGGTTTTCGCTCTGCTGGATTACATCGGGTGGCCAGAAATGTATTTTACTGGCGAACAGATTTTATTGAGTAACCCCATTGGGGATTATCAAACCCTTGAGGTGAATTTCATCGACCCTGAGTAATTCCTAACGACAGAGTGATGTTATTAGTAAAGATCTTTGGACTCCCTGTTGATTAACTAGCGACCCAACCTCATCTCTTTGAACCTCCTTACCACGAGCGAGATAGCCAAAGTAGCTAGAGATTTTCAGGGGGTTCAATCCCCATTTTCGTTAATCTTATTAGACCCACTGTCCTAAGCCCATGAAGCCTTGAAATCTCTCCTGTAGCAGACAAAGTTTTCGTTCGGTGGGATAGATTAACGTTTTTATTCACGTCGTATTATCTGATGAGTCTTCGACGCTAAACAAGACGAAACCTAATGAATCTATTTTATTAGGTCATAATTCAACCTAAGCGTTGAACGGGCAGTTAGGGGCAATGGTCCCCGAGGTCTTCAGCTTCTTCGCCTGCCCGCACTAAAAAGTTCTTTCATGATTAGGCGTGCCGCGCTCTACGAGCGGACAACAAGCAACCGAAAGTGGGAGAGAAAGAAGCGTGTCCGGTCGCTTGCCGGAAAGTTGGTTCAGGCGGGTTTCTTCCCAACCCAAACGACGCTGCCCAAGATAGGGCTGCAAGTCGTATTAGCGTATTATACCGGTATGCGGGGTTTCCGCGATAAACCGGGTTAGCTACGGGTAAGAAACCGGCCGGAGTAATCAGCCTTTCGTATTCGGGTAACGTGAGTTATCGTAGAGATATCTCTGAGGGTTAGGCCAACCCCCGACGTTCTTCGAGTACGAAGGGAAGCTTGCTCAGCTTCGTAGAAACTCCAAAATCTCAGACGGTCACACCTCGCAATCTTACGGCAGTATGATTGCCTATTCGTCCTTTGTCGCTCACCAAGGGGCGAGTAGGAAACCTCTGCCACGGCGTTTCGATTGTTTGCCTTTGCCATAACCCTTCTGTATAGGTTGAGTGTTAACTTCCCCAAGAGTATAACCTGTTATCTCTCTCTTCGTGAGGAGTCGGAGATAATGGGATAAATTCTTAGGAGTTCGTTATGTACACATACCAGTATACCGTGCGATACCGAATACCTAATTCTGTGTTTACGACTTACAGCGGAGAAATTACTTCTGACTGTTTGCTCAATAACGCTAATCGCATTTTTGATGTCTTGCGTACTGAAGTTCTTAAAGCTGTTAACGTTAACTCGTTTAGCATTACGAACTTTAAGCTGAAAGAATAAGTCGAGCTACGTGCTCCATCTACCTTAGGGCCGGAAGTAGTTACGACTTAGGGGGAAAGAAGAGTCGTGCCTTTGAGTACCCCAACCCCATTCGTGTGGTGATCTCTCACATCATCTCATGAATATCGCCACATCATCATTAAAGTTCTACCATGAATTTTATTCCTTCCAGTAGGGTTCGTCCCTACTGGACTTTTTTCGCGTTTTATTTATCGGCACATATAAGGTTATAGAGGAACTAGATTTTTTGAGTTCTAAATTATGGTAATGTAAAGCAAAAGATAATGCTTTCCATTCCAACTATCATAATTTCTTTTAGGAGTTTCATCTATGAGCACATTACGTGTTTACGCGTGCGGCGGTACCGGTATTAATATTGCGTCTAAATGGATTGCCACCGGTGCGAATACGCTTATTCGTAAAGCCCAGTTCATTGGACTGGATAGCAGTGAAAACAACAAACCGTATAACGACGCCTTTAAGGTCGAACGTCCTGAAGGAACTCGTGGCGGTGGCAAAGAACGTAAGCTGATCGGTAAAATCGCCGCTGGGTTTATTGACAGTATTTTGACCAAACATAAACCGGGCGATTTCAACCTGATCATCATGAACGCGGCTGGCGCTACCGGGAGTACGTTCGGCCCGACTCTGATCAACCGTCTCCTCACCCAGGGCGTTCCGGTCATTGCGTTGGTCGTAGGTGACCTGACTTCTGAACTGGAAAACTACAACACGGTTAAAACGTTTGAAAGCCTGGACAACCAGCGCATCAATCTGAACGTGCCGGTTATCATCGACTACGTGGACAACGCCAAATATCCCAGCCGTGGATTGGCCGACAAATATGCCATCGGCCGTCTTGATATCCTGAGCCTGTTCTTAACCGACGAACATGAAGAAAGCGATTTCCAAGACATCCGGAACCTGTTCTATTACAACCAGGTTACCAAGGCGGCGCCTACCCTTGCTCGTATCGACTTCTTGACCGATACTCAGTTAGACAACGTTACTCCGGGGCTGGTTGCTGAATTTGGTTTGTATCGTAAAGCGGACGATATCGGCAGCCATATTAAAAATCTGGCATACCGTTCGACCGGCGTTATTCAGGAAGGTAGCACTAACTTCCCGGCTGGAATAGAACATCTCCACATGGTCTTTGACCACGATGCGACGATTAAAGATATCCTGGTTCTGGTTCAGGATCTTAAGGATATTGAGATCCAAAATAACGAACGTTTTAAATCCGCTCAGCAGGTTGGAAATGGCGGCGATGATTCTGGAATGTCCTACTAAGTAAAACAATACTGCTACAGCCCTTCTATGGGGCTGTAGCAGTAGTTCTTTATTTTTTGCATCTATCTATAGGTCTAACTAAAAAACCGCCTATAAACCTTTACAGGAAGCTTTATGATAAAAACAACCAGAGTGGTTAAAACGTTGAGTTTTCGCGAATATCATTCTGTGATACTTAATGTCGATAGTAACGTTGCTACAGCAGAAAGGTTGCTCCTCAAGGAGGCTTTAATCGAACACGGTTATCAGATCGACGACGGTTTACCCGAGAGCTATCCTCTTTATCCAGAATCACTAAGGGAATTCAGAGATATGTTGAAGACCAGTATCGAACACATAACTTTGGGGATTCCCACAAACGCCAAGGTCGAATATATCAGTCCTACTCTTGGACTCTTCAATATCATTTTTACTTACTAACAGCAGGTGAGCTAATATGTACTCAGTGGGATCAGAATGGCTTAAGGACCAAATTTTAACATTTGGTTATTCGGTAGGAGAAACGTCTGATGGAGATCCTAAGCAGTTAACAAGTTTTATCCGACCTATTGTGGATGGCGTGGTCGAGGCATTGAATGCTGACGACCCTGACGACATCTGGGATATCATCAGACGTTTTGAGCGGGCAATGTCGGGCAATTATGCCGTCGAGTCTATCTTCGACTTTCTTACCACCAATGTAAGAAAATTGGCTAAGCGATCTGGTTACGACCCCAGGGTGAAGTTTAGAGTCAGAGAAGTCAGAGTCGGGCACCGGATAAATTTTGTTTTTGAAATGGACCTCGACGCAACAATAGCCGCGGTTAATTCTCTCAATCAAGAAATGCTGGAAGAAGATCTCGATGAAATTGTTTCCGATCACCCAGGAGTTGACGTACTTCAAAAACTTGAAAACGTTAGGAAAAGGGAACTACAAGAAAAACTTAATTCCTTTACACGAAATGTACTCGGAGTTCGTGTCGTCCCAGCGGGAGCTAGCCGACGTTACCTTAATAAAGGAGTCTGACCTAGAAATCGTTTTTGGCGGATTGATACAGTACGTTATGGATGAGTTTCCCTTATCTGTTCGGTGTATAACCTTTGATCAAACTTCTTTCGATAAAAGGATAGCGAGAAAACATTATTCCTCGGAAGTACTTGAGGAAATATTGGACGCAATGAAATGTGTAATAGCTAAACATATTTATGCGCTCACTCCTAACACTTTGATTAGAAAGCCCGTGTTTTATCATCTGATTAATACTCGCGTATTGGTGATCCATATAAGTGATTACGATCTAAGAGAGCCTGACAATGCATCGTATCCTCGTTCCAGTAAAACCCATCGCGGACGCAATGACGACCTTCCAACTCCCCGAGATTGGCGCGATGACACATAACCAGTTATTAGAAATGATTGTGAAATTGAGCTTAGAAGCTCGTTTTAAATCTTACGGGCTTTCTGGCGCGATTGATATCATCAAGGATTTAATCTACGCGTTTAAACCGAAGGATTCAGTCCCAGACATTCTATTGGGTTTTTATCTCCTCCCGGGAATGGTCGCATTAACGGAAGAAATGACTGCGATTGAGAAAGCCAGGGATGTTTTCGGATGGGACCTTTATTGTCCTAACATGAAGTCACAACATATCGTCGTCTATGCGGGAGAACCACGTGCCTAAGATAACTATTCAACTTGCAATACCGCCGGGAACCGATGTGGAAGGATTTGTTTCTGCATATGGTAGTCTCTTAAGAGCACATCGGGTTAAATGTAACATCCCTAGTCAGGATGTTCAGCTTAACCATCCGTTGGAAGAAGCCCGGGAACAAATTCTGGGAGACTTCCAACGTACCAACTCCCAGCTTCAGTCGATCAGCGCTAAATACGCAGACGTCTCTGTGTCCAATGTTCTTTCAGACGGGCGCAAGATGACTATCATTTTAGCGTGCGACAAACCCAATAGTGAGTTCATCAATGCGGATTTCTCACACCAGTCTCAATGAAGAAGCTTTCCTGGAGGCCATCAAACAAATTTATTTGAGAGATGACCCCCTTCCTTCTGATCAGACAATTTACGAAGTCGTTTCCGAATGGGTTGATGATCTCTTTCAAAATGGTCATGTGGAAGAAGATGTCATTGATCTTTTTCTGGACGGACTCCCGCCTACAGAGCTTTTGAAATCTGTAACGGTACATCCTCTTTTTAGGAAGCGGGTGGTTTATTCAGTCAATCCTTTAAATGGTATGACTGAAACTGTGGGCTTCCCCTTAATCATTCTGGAGTACGTATGACCATTAGTGTGAAGAACGGGGATATTGTTAGTTTTTCCCTGGTACAAGCAAACATCATCAACAACGATTACACCAACGTAACCGTATTAGGTCAGGGAATGTTTGACGTCGCTCGGGGAATCGATCCTGAGCTGCGCAATAAGCATTACAATCTTTATCCCTATTTCAAGGATAAAGTTAATAATGTAGATGATCCTAACTACGCGGATGGCTATCTGATCTTAAAGCTATCCAACGGTGAGCTCAGCGCAATTGGGGTGCCTTGGATCAACGAAGATACCTTTGAGGTCATCAGCGGAGAAACCCGTGTTTACACATTCCCTACCTGGAAAAGTAAATATGAGTCAAGTCTGCATGAGCTCTTGGCTAATCTCGGCGCCGAATATTCTTATACCAGTACTAAAAAATAAACCGTTACTCTCATCCCATTAGGGATGAGAGTAACCTCTTTTATTATTATTTTTTTATTGCCGTTCCTTTTTATTAGACGAAAACAATTTTAAATTTTAAAGTGAAACGGAGCTTAAAGATGACTGAGACTTTTTTAAGTCCGTTTGTTGATGACGATTACAGTGCCGATAGGAATATCGTTAAACACTATCATGAACAAATGGCTTTGTATCTTGGTAAAAAGCGCAATGAAGATCCTAAAGCTATTTACGAAGTACTTTCTAAACACATCCAGCCCAATCAAAACGGTTATAAAGATCGTCGTATGCAGGTTTTAGTAAAAAACAAGTACGGCGATAGAGAAGTTAAAGTCATGACGGCGTCTAATTTCTTTAATGAAGTTAGGCGTCAGAACTGCCATCTTAGTCCCAGTATGGTTGCTTACAAGAACACTGAAGAAGAGCAATCCGTTAACGCGATCGGGACAGAAAAATTTCTTAGCCTTCGGTCCCACTATAAAGGGTTAAAACAAAAGGCCAGTGACGAAGGTGATGAATGGGGTAAGAAGGCTTTCCACGAAATTCAAAACGCCTTGAAAATATTCAACAACGCCCAATCAGGCGCAATGTCATCCCGTGGGACTCCTCTTGTTAATAAGTCAGGTCATACTGCTCTGACTAGTGCTTGCCGTGCTTTGACCAGTACCGCTAACATGTGTAATGAAAAGTTATTGGTCGGTAACCGATTCTTTAACTCGTACGAGCGAACGATGGAGAACTTACTGTCGTTGCTCTCAGTTACCGACATTAAGCGAATGGACGAAGTCATCAAGAAACTGAAGATGAACTACGCGACCATAGACCAGGTTATGGAAATGGTCAAACGTTGTTCTCGTCGGTATTGGAGAGACGTTAAACAACTCGGCTACATTAAAGAGTTTTTGGAGCAACTTCGTCCGGTTGAATTAACAGCTTTGCTTTGCAATATGGATATCGAGGGATTGAGGGTTACGAATAAAGAAATCCTTTATAAATTCTTTGATGACTTCTCTCATATACCGGAAGTTCCAGAAGGCGCTAAGGCTGAAGATTATACTCCGCCTGATAACGGAGACCGATACACGCTGTGTGTGTCTAAACTCTTAGCGAAACCAAGCAAAGTTCAGTTAAACTTTTTAAACCAGTATCATCTGGAAATGGAACATAAATGGAAAGACTTTATTGAAGTCTTCTTTAAATGCTCCATTCCTCCATCGGGCATTTATGAAATCAGGGATATGATCCGAGAGGTAGTTCAAACCTCAGATACCGATTCCTCGATTTATACCGTAGATAAAGTCGTAGAGGATTACACCGACGAAAAAGGACAATCGTTGAGATTGAATGGGGTTCTTACTTACTTCATTCGAATGATAGCGGTTCATCAGCACGCTCAGTTAAGTGAAAACATGAACGTTGCTAAACGCTACCGTAATCGTCTGACGATGAAGAACGAGTACTTGTTTGGAGGATACGTTACAACATTAATGTCAAAACACTATTTTGCCACACAGCTGATGGTAGAAGGGGTATTGAATAAAAATGTTGAAATGGAAATTAAGGGTGTACACTTAAGGAGTTCTAAAGTAGCTCATGAGATAAAGGATTTTGCACACAAACTCATGAGGGAGATATTGGATTGTATCTATGACAAACGTCAAATGGATGCAGCCGATATTCTCTTTAGAGCGGCAGAGTTAGAAAGGGCCATCATTAAGGATATCAACGAAGGTCAATGGGGTTGGTTAACACGCAACACGATAAAGAGTGACGACGTGTACACATTGCCGGATCAATCAGTGTATCAATACCACTTACTCTGGGAGGAAGTGTTTTCCCCTAAATACGGACACGCTCCACCACCACCCTATTCTGCTATGAAAGTTAACCTTGATTTAGGTAATAAAGGTAAGGTCGAAGAGTTTTGTAAGAATCTGGAAGATAGAGAACTTGCAAATCGTTTATTAGATTTCTTCGTTAAGAAAGAGAAAAAAGAAATCAGTACGTTCTTTGTTCCTGCTGACGTATTACCAAGATTAGGTAAATTGCCCGATGAAGTTATTAAAGCCGCCGATATCCGACAGATCATTAAACAGAACTTAAAATCCGTTTATGCTGTGTTGGAAGCTTGTGGGTTGTATATTGTTAACGATAAAATAACGCGTTTAATTAGTGACGAGCATTAAACCCTACTCCTACTCCCGATAAGGGAGTAGGAGTAGTTATTATGATTTAAAGGGGAGAACAACCCTTGATAGTTTTGGCAATAGAAGAAATCGTATCCATAAACTCGTTCGTGTTACTTATAATGCTTGAACAAAGCTTAAGAATGTTCTTAAGTCCATCGATAAAGGGTTTGTCCAATTGTTTATCCAAATCATTCCCTTTGTTCATTTCTTCTTCTAATTTATGAATTTTCTTTTCAAGATCAGATTTAGACGATTTGATATTTTCTAAGTTATTCGAGATGGCGTTAATGTACGATGAGGAATGTGACAAGAATGTGGAAGCCGAGTTGAGGTCTTTAATCCCAGCCGCTTCCTTTTTAGCCTGAACCATTCCGTTTAAAACAGGTTGGGAGCCCTGAACCAACGCAGATATTTTTCTACTGATGGTCTCCCCGTACCCTTCCGGAGTAATGGCTGGAGATTCCACTTTCTTAATTTTTTCAAGCTGATCTAAAAAGCCGGCGTGAAGAGATTCAAGTTTTTTGCTTTGTTTGTCAAAAGAGCTTGACTGTTCCGCATTAAATTCAAAAACTTTCTTAGCGACTTCTTTTACGCTGGCAGCCGGGACGACGTTAACGCCATTACGTTTAAGGATATTCCTTAATTCTTCCTTTCGCTGGGCTGCCTGCTGACCTGTTTTAGATGAGATCTTTTCGACCATTGCGTTGGCTTGAGATAAAGTCATCTGCGGGGGAGACTGGACTTCTTTAATAGTCTCTTGGGCTTCTTTAACGTCTGTTTTAACCGCTTCAACTTTCTTCTTAGAAGATCCCCCGAATACCCAATCGAAGATCTTTTTAAACATCCCTTTAATGTACTCCCACGCTTTCTTTATTCCGTCGGAGACGGTATCTACAAACCCTTCGTTACCAGAAACAAACATATTACCGGGTTCGTTAGCCCAGAGTACACCGCCCAAGTAACGTGAAGCGTACGTTTCATTCCCACTAATACGGTCATACAACCCGTTGAAAACGAGTTCAATGTGATCGTTGTTCATTTAATTTTCCTATTTAGATAATTTATTTTGTTTTAACATGGCGGTGACTTGTTCTAAGTATTGTACTTGCAACGGTCCTGGAATGAAATGCTTAATCATTCCTTTGATATCCTGTCTAGCCCAAACATCGATATGAGCATTGACCGTCCCCATTGCGTTGAAGCTTTTATTATTGAGTGCCAAACTAAGCGTCAATAACTTCATTATTGGGAATTGCCAAATGGCGTTTGTTTGACTATATCGATTGTATCTCTTCGCATCTACAATGAGAGGGTTGACATCCATCGTCATAAAGTCGCCTATTCTCTGTATGACGTGTTCAGGAGAATAGCTCGGTGTTAGCGTTAAAGTCTCGACCAAGAAGGTTAAGAATCCTTTGAGTAGTTCACCCACTGGATTGATATTGAATTCCCCCTTGACTACCGTTAATTGGTCGTCGATATTCTCACCGTTAACTACGACGTTATAGAGCGAATTGAATACACTCAATTGATGCTGCAAACACCTTGCGTTGATTAGAGGGGTGCCGGCTAAATAACGATGAGGACCTAATCCAGTTTCTGATCCTTCAGCTAACCGTTCGTTAAGGTAACGCCAATACCCTATACCCAAAGCCGTGATATCCACCCCTATTACTGCAAACCCGCCATAATTCATCGGATCGTTTTTGAGAGAAGTGGTATTAGTGTAACGGATGTCCGTCTCGGTGCTAATCAGCGGGATGATGCTGCAAATGTCTCTTTCGTCTAAATCGAAATAATCATCGAGATTATCTTTAGCCGGATAAGAGACCAACATTTCAGTCAACCCATTCGCGTACATCACGTTTTGTTTTACGACACCTTTATTGTATATAGACGTGATTCCGATAGTCGACGCCCAACTATCTACCTGCATCTCGATCATTGCTTTAAGGTAGGTGGGATCCCATTCAGGTTGAATGTTCATTAATGAAAGTAACTGAACCAAAGGATGTTGGTTCTGTAAAACGTAGGTGGTGTTGTCGTTCCGTGCGATCCACTGATTACGATTAAAATCCAAGATACGTATTACATTACTGAGCCTACCATATTTATAGACGGCAGGACGATGATCGGTTGTTATTAATTTTAAAGGTTTCATTGTAGTCCTGTTAGCAACTCAGTATTATGTTATTACATATATCTATTATATGTAAACAAACACACCTCTCCGAAAGGAGGGGAGACCAATGCCGCGGAGTAAAAATCCGTTAAGCATAAAATCGATCAGTTTTTACCACCCCTAAATAATTTCAGACCGATATTATTTAGGTAGATAAACAACACAAATGTTTATCTGTTTTGATCAAACTAAATAACATCCCCTTTATAAAAAGCTAATAGCTATTAGGAGTTAAGAATGTCCGACAATCAAAATGGCAACAACTGGGAACAAACCGTCCTGAACACCGCTGCTGGTAAAGGAGAGCCGATCGTCTCTGCTTCTGCCGAGAATTTCGGTTCTCAGCTGCTCGGTCTGCTCGGCCAGGCTTCTCTTCTGGGTTCTTCCAAGAACGTGCCGGAAGTAGAAGAAACCGCGGCTCTGATCAAGAAACGCGTAACCGATCTGAAAAACGGTACGCCGGGCGAAACCCAGAAGAAGATCCTGCCGGAAGTGAACATCATCACCAAACCGATCATCTCTGCACTGCCGGGCATCGTCCTCTCCCTGCACATGAACAACAACCCTGCGGTATACGTCATGCCGGTGCTGTTCTCTAACCGTCATCTGACCAATACCCTGGAAGAGATCCAGATCGACAACGGCGTTAACCAACAGCGCAAAATGTCCATGCCGTTTACCCCGGATTCCTACGCTCGTGCTGATCTGTTCGAACAGATCAAAATGCACTACAAAGCGATGCTCCAGGATAAAGGTGTGAGCGAATGCGTGATCATCAACGTGATGGTTATCGACCTGGAACAGATCGTTGGTGACGATGTCCTGAATCAGGGCAAATCGCCGCTGCTGCGTGATGAAATCATGCGTAGCTGGGAACAGGGTCTGATGGTACAGATCGCGAAAATCGCAGCCAACCAGCCGAAAGCTTCTCTGCCTTCTCCGTTCTCTGCGACCGGTGGCAAAGCCTATGGTCAGCACGGTAATGCGATTGCTCGCGTTGAACCGATCCGCGGTCAGTATGTTAACGAAGGTCTGCTGTCTCCGGCGAACCTGACCATCCGCATGCAAACTGCTAACCACAACGGTTATCAGGGTAATGCTGAGCAGTCCCGTGAAATCGTCAACACCTACGCGACCGTTAGCCTGATGGGTTCTCCGATCCAGCAGTTCAACCCGCAGCTGACCGGTAACATTCCGCAGCCGTACCTGCAGACCCCTAACGGTCGTCCTCAGGGCTACACCCCGCTGCAGCCGGTGGTTATTATGAACCACGCTAAAGCTGGCGAAGTGCTGGGCGATGCGACTGGCCTGTCGACCTACTTCATGGGTCTGTTCTCTCTGATGGCTACCAACAGCAACTACCTGTTTGCTGAAGCTCTGCGTTCTAAGAACGTAGGTTCTCGTGGCTCCCTGACTGATATGGAACACCGCATCCGTCAGATGGAAAATGGATTACCTCCGCGCACTAAGGGTACTGAGATGACCGACGCTAAACTGTCGGATATCGATTTCACCACTAACTGGATTCGCGCCAATATTGGACCTAAAGCAGTCTTTGCTGCTGACCTGATCCAGTTCGGCCCGGATGCGGCGATCTCCAACTTCCTGTTCAACCTCACCTCCGGTGCGAAAGACTACAGCAAATGCGTGAAAACCGTTATTGCTATCGTCGATTCCATCTCCGGTGATGCGAAAGCCATGTCTGCGGTTATCGCAGAAAACCAGGCCAACAACAATGGTAACGGCGGATGGATTCCAGGTAAACCGGTACTGCACGTTTCTAACGCGCTGATCCCGGTCGGTACTGCTGTACTGGATAACAAACGCATTGCGCTCGGCGAAGTGGACGAGATGTTCCTGTCCAAGCACTACAAAGATCAGATCACCCCGATGAACCAGTACCTGGAAAACATGTACGGGTCTAACCCGAACGTGCCGGAAAAACTGCGTCGCTATAACCTGCTCATCCAGCTGTCCACCATCTTCTCTGAAGGTGTAAACCTGTTCGGCTTCGCTCGTCGTTGCTACTGGGATCCGCTGTTCATGGATGCGTTCACTAAAGCGATGAACACCATCGGTTCTCTGCAGGTTACTGGCTCTATGGGTCAGTTCGCTGCTAACGTTCAGGTCTTCGCTCCTGGCCAGCAGTATATCTCTCAGGCAACTGCTGGTAACTCCGGTGGCGTCGTTCTGGGTAACGGTATGATGCTGGGTGCAGGTGGCGGTCTGGTGTTTGGCCCGTCCTACTAAGAGTTCGGCTTTAAGCTCACTAAAGGAGGAGGCGGAAGCCTCCTCCCTTTTTTATGCATTTCATTTTTTGAGTGAACGGAGACGTTATGGATCAGTACGGTGATCGTATTATTGATGCATTAACAGCGCCTGAATTTTCATCATTGCAACCAGAGGCTCAGTTTAAAACTTATGCCGAACAATACGGTGGTGACCTTTCTGACGACAAACGTTTTTATGAACCCCTTTATCCCGACTTCACTGACTATAACCGTTTGCATGATACTGCTAAGGTCGATCCGGTTTACCTGAACGATTTCGATTTTTGTTTGGAAGAAGACCGAGAACGAATCGCATCTTTGATTCGTATGGACTTCAACACCGACACATTCGAAACCGTCGCGAGATGTAGTTGTGGGCATTTGAAGGGCAACTATTTATTGGGTCAGAAAAGATCATGTCCCATCTGTCAATCCCTTGTAGAGAAAGTCGTAGAGACTTCCTTAGATACTAAGGTATGGGTCAGGGTTCCAGAAGGTGTAGTTGGATTTATCAGTCCGGCTTATTACAAAACCTTCTTATCGAAGATCGCGACCAATTCTCCAAAGATTGAGATCGTGACTTGGCTCATCGATCCGTCTTATCGCCGGGGAAGCCGAGCTCAGCATACTGAGTCTGGTCGTCGGATGTTGGCTGAACTCGATAAACTCGGAATAGTGCCCGGGCTTAACAGCTTTATATTGAACGCGGACAGATTCATGGAACACTTCCTTGTTGGTGAAGGAAGAGGTGCTGTGAGCATGAAGCCGGCTGATGGTAAAAAGCATTTGGATAAGTATTACGAATATCGTCATCTTATCTTCCCGCGGTACCTGTCCGTACCCAATAAACTCGCCACCATCATCGAGCAAGATGGTAAAGATAAGTACGTTTCTTCAACCCAATTGAAAACCTCGGCAATCTACCAATCTATTGCGGATACGAGGGATTCTACTGAGTTTTATAAATGTACGATTAAGGACCTTAAAGAGAACGCTGATATCGTCGGGAAGGCGATAGTTCGATTAGGTAAACAGAACTCTGATAACTATAAGAGTCAGCTGTTTGCTAAATCGAGCCTGATACGTAAACACGTCATCGCGGGATCGTTATCTTTATCAGGTCGTGGTGTTATCACATCAACGACTGGATTACACGATGCCGGTGTTGCTAAGATACCTTGGATCATGGCAGTGGCTATGCTGAAGAAACACATCCTGGGATATCTTTACCGTTTAGGGTACAGTCCCCTGAAAGCTGAAAGTGTAATCAGTACAGCGGCGCACCAAGTCGTCCCGGTTATCGATCAATTCTTTACCAAGCACGAAAAGCAAAAAGACATTGTCTGCATTTTAGGAAGAAACCCATCAATTCAGTACCTGTCAGCAAAAGCCTTCTTTATGTCGATCAACCGAGATTTAGAAGACGAGTCGATAAACTTACCAATACTCTCAGTTAAAACCTTCAATGCTAAATCAAGAAGTGAGAGTTCCATACTTTTGTGAGAGAAAGCATGAGAACTATTGAGTTTGAAAGAACACCACGTGAAACAGTACTTTTTGAAGAAGACGGTTGGGCTCATCACCCGACTATCAAAAACATCCTATTAAAGGAGAAAGGAAACACTTATCGTTTATTCACCGACGGTAAATGGAACGAAGTTATTCCCGAACAAAAATCGAGATACATTTATGTATCCTTTGGCGGGATAGAAATACCCCTTCATCAATTAAAGCTGGAAACCTTTTTAGAAAGACCCGCTTCTACCGAAGGAATCAAATTGTTAGGCAACCATATCGATGGCAATATCTTCAATAACGATATTGATAACCTTGAGTGGGTTACCTATAGAGGAAATATCATCCACGCCTACGAATCAGGATTAAGATCAGATAATAAACCATTGGTTTTGGTTGATTTGCATTCAGGTGAGGAGTTTCCTTTCTATAGCCTAAATGAATGCGCGAGATATCTGAAACTTAACCCCTCTAAGATAACCCAGTTTTTGAGAAAGAAGAGAAGTTACCCATTCCAGTGGAAGTACGATTTCAAACTAGATGGGTTGTCTCCTAATAATCTGACCTCTAAAGACGTTGGTAAGGCATCGCAAAATAAACCAAGACCTTTTATTATGCGAAACATAAATACCGGCGAAGAAAGAGAACTTGGGCTCTATCGTTCGATTAGAAGAATTTGGGGCGTGTCGGAAAGAACTCTCCAAAAAGTTTTAAGCGGTAAAATGAAGATAGATGATGTTTGGGAATTTGTGCCGATTACTGATCCCGACAGACTTATCCATCTTTCTAATACGCTACCAGATATAAAGGAGGCGTTTGATACAACTTCTAATAGAAAAAATATGGCGACTAAAAAGTCTAAAGCGATTAAAGTAACGGGTCCTGATGAAACCACGTTCTATTCGTCCATTAAAGACTTTTCACAGAAAAACGGATTCAACGCCGCAACGATACAAAAGTTTATTTATAAGAACCCGGGGAAACCCTGGAAGAATTATGTTATCACGTATGTTTAACTCTCACTTCTTTGGCCCAGTAGACGCGAAAGCTCTGCTGCGTACTCTCTCTAATTGCTGGAAACTCCTAAAGCTCGTTCACCTCGTATAGAGGGGTCGAAAGACAGAAACAACGAACGAGATATCTCACGCTAACCAATAATGCTAAAAGATAAATAATGGGTTACCTAGCAGCGAACCCTACCTCGGTAGGAGACGTTCAACGACTAGAGCTGAAATGCTCGTAGGATCCTAGTGTGGATCCGAAATGGGAGAGGACCTAAGTTTGACAGTAGTCAAATATGGTTAAGATATAGTCTGTGCCCTCAGGAAATCTGAGGGAGGGTGTCTCAGCGCACCTGCTCCATATGGAACGGAGTGGACAATCAGGATTTTGACGGTGACACTATGTACTGTTATGTATTGAGTGATTTAAAAGGTAAGGCCAAAGCGTATGGGTCGTTCGGTCATCAGTCAATGCTCGATGAAAACGAACCATTTACAATAAGTCGATTTGCTGATCAAACTTCAACGAATTTGATGAACCTCAACAACATGATGAGAGGAACACCAATCAATGAATGCGGCTGACGCGTTTAGCTTTAGTTGTGCCGGCGCTATTGACGAAGGTCGAATGCGTCAGTATGCCGGCTACGTTCAAATGAATTTTGATAACGTGAAAGGCATGGGAGGTTGGCTGGCGAAAGAAGCAGAAAAAACGTTAGACCGATTTTCTAACTTCATGAATTCCAGGGCGTGGGAGTTATCCAAAATCCTAACGGGGAATGGCGATGGTGAATACGTGGGACGATTTGACATCGGTTATTTAGGTTCCCTCAACGCTCAACAGCAAGCCCAGGGTTTCATGCGTGATTACATCATGGCTAACCCATTGGTTATGCAGATGTATCTGGATGGAGGATTGGAAGGCTACGGTGGTGAGTTCTCCCCGTTCTGTAATGCCGTTGGTAAGAACAACGTTTTCTATCGTAACGCCACCCATGGTATAGTACAAACTGAAACTAAAGACGATGTTCAGAAAACCTGGTTCAGTCACTTTGGTGATGTGCCGGGTACAGGAATGTCCTTTAGGGAACAAGCGGACATCATGAGAACTTGGAAAGCGACCAATCACCTGATAGGTTCTCAACTCTTTGATATGACCTCACCATCGAATAAAAAGATGAATGAGGATAACGAAGAGGAAACATAAACATTTTTGGGGGAGGAAACTCCCCCATTTAACATCGAGAGTAAACTTATGAATAGCGAACAAACCAAACCCATGCATAGTGTTTTTATGCAAATCATCAGTTCCGAAGAAATCGGTAATTTGAAGAATGCCGTTCGGAATACCGAATTCCTTTTAGCCGAATTAGGCGAATCGGAAGACGGCAAACCACTGGATCCATCCCATCTGATCTTTATTGTAACCGACATGTCTTTTGACGAACACGGAAACTTGATGGGAAGAGTAACTCCCACCGGCCCATACAAGGACAAGGGGCGGGAATGGATTTCGACTAAAAAATATAAAACACCTATTTTTAAGTTTATTCCGAGAGTGGCCACGAATAACCGCAACTGGACCTTCATCAATAAACTCGACGTGGTGGTCAAATAATGGAAACCACTCGGGATTATACAGCGAAGATCAAATGGCCTTTTGTTGTTGTGTTTAATCTCAATGATGGTCCGGAGGAAACTTCCTCCGTGATCATTAAAACCAGGATCCCTTCTGGCGGATATAAGGAATTCCACATCTACTTAAAAGATTTAATCGACCGTGCTCGTTTAAACGTTCGAGGGTCAATCTCGGATAAAGATTTCTTAACCGATATCAGCGAGTATTTTATTTCGTCTGTTGCTTCTAAATCAGCGGATAAGAAAACCTTGGCTGAGGCCTGTCGGTCGGTTTTAGAAGGAAACGTGTTTAATCGTAAAATATTCGTTCCCTTTTACGGACTCAGGCCGAGAGAAGAATAATTGACATGCAGATAATTATACATCGATATTATCATGGTGTATAAACAAATGAATATTTTATTTATAAGGAATCTATTATGTCGATCATCGCCTCTATCGCTATCGTTGTTATTATCACCGCAGTAGTTTACACTCTCACCAAAGATGCCGTGGAAGAAATCTTCCCGGCTCGTAAAGAAATGGCTGTTCGTAACAAACGTTAATTTATTGTTACTCCCCTCCTTTCGGAGGGGAGCCTAACCATGATTATTTTTTTTTTCATGAGGTTCATGATGACCGGATTTTGCGTAGCAACAATGTCGACGTTGGGCTTTATTGCCGATGACGTTAAGCTCGCCATGGACAGGCATCTCACTTATTGGTTTGCGTCCAGACGCGATCAAAATAAGTTAATAGGTGAAGTCGATTCCTTTGAATACCTTTTGATGACCTATCAAGGTAATCGGAGCGCTTTGGTCAGTAATGTTGAAAGCGCGCTCAGGACTTACTTCCAGCAGATTTTCAGTACTGTAGAAGTTCAAGTAACTGATACTGATATGCCGGGCGAAACGGAAAACTTTACACTGGTCATGGCGCTTAGAGTCACCCATGAAGGTGTTGCTTATGATCTCCAAAACGCCGTTATCGTATCTGGCGCTTCTTATACTCTTCTTCCGAGAGGTAACTAATAATGTCTGATAAAATGCCATCCGAACACTACGCGCTTAAATTCTTAGAGGGCGGCACCCCTAAGGTTATCAATGGTAAGCGCTACCTGGAAATGAACGGCGAATTGGTGAACGTCGCCACTTCTATTTCAGAGGCGACCTTCGTCAGAGATTGGCTTCTGGGGTTCTCTTTGGGCTACGTTGGAGAGAAGTCTTATTTTGATTTCGCGCGGTGGATGGAAATCAGTAACGAAGGTCGTTCAGCGGTTATCGTCCATGACAATGAAGACGAAAATAAACCTGTCTTCGTCGTTCCTCCTCTGACTGATACGAAAATGACAGCTCAGGAAATGGAAGTTCTTCAGGTAGCCGCTGGCGTGATGAGCAATGCTTATGGCGCACAATTCGGCGGATCAACCAGTAGAAGTACCGAGATACTCCTACAGGGTCTGTCCATTATTCAAAAAGGTCTGCAGTCTGGCGAATACACCATAACAGATCTCGTCCCATCCTTCATCTATGAAAAATACTCGATCAATCCTCGTGTATTTAAAAAGATGATGCACTGCAAAAATACCTTTGGATTGGACACCAATGATGAAAGCTGGAAAGTATTAGAAGCTTGCTTCAGGGTCATCGACGAAGGTAAAGTGTTAAAACAACAACAGTACGACTTCTTAATGGCGATCACGCAAAATACAGCAATCGTCCCAGATCAATGTAAACCTGACAGTAAAAATAAACAGGAAGATCAATTTACAGAGATCAACCCATTTGAGTGTTAAGCATGATTAATTCCCCCAAGAAAATTAGGATGTTGTGGTCAAGTGATCATCACACACTTCATGAAGGTACCCCCACAGTTCACATCTTAAGTAACCTGGGGGAATTCTTTTATAAGTACAATTCCCTGGCAGAAACAGACATCGTTGTTTTTGGCGGTGATTTTTTTCATAAGCTAGTCGATGCTTCTAACAGCTCGATGCGTTTATGTGAATATTGGATTAACAAATTTTTAATTCGGTGTGCTGAAAATAACGTTGTGGTGAGAGTACTGGAAGGGACGAGTTCTCACGACTGGGAACAACCGGAAATATTCCAAATATTGAGCCCGGATAACCTTGATTTAAAATGGGTTAAAGAGCTGAGTATTGAGCGCATTGAAAAACTGGATATGACCGTGCTTTACGTTCCGGATAACATGGGCGGTAAGAAGCCCGAGGTTATTTGGGATGAGGTCATCGATCTTCTAACTAAGCATAACCTGGAGAAGGTAGATTTTGTCTTTTTCCATGGATCGTTTAAATACCAGTTAGACGAACGTTTCAGTAAACACAGTCACGATGAAAAATTGTGGTCAACGATTGTTAACTATTATATCTTCGCTGGTCACATCCACAAACCTTCAGAATGTGGGCCGATCAGATGTTCAGGATCCTTCGATAGAACGGGTCATTCGGAGGAACATCCTAAGGGCGGATATATCGTTGATTACTTCCCAGACGATAAGAAGTGTACCGCCACTTTTTATGAGAATAAAAAGGCGTTGCCTTATATCACCCTGAGAATTACACCGGAAACAACAACAGAAGAACTAAATGATAAGCTTGGGTTCCTAATGGATAAGCGATATCCCAAAGCCAGTCATTTTTGGATTAGAGGAGGAAATCCTCTCGTCGTCAATCCGATCATTCAGTTCTTCAAACAACAGTATCCTCAGTACGACTTTAAGAAAGAAAACATCGTTACTCACGAAGCAGTAATTGACGATGAACTTTATACTGAAGATCTTTATTCTGGTATAACGTTAACGAAAGATAACATCATCCCTTCTCTAATGGGCTATTTGAATAAGAAGATTTTGTTAGTGGATGAAGAGTTGGCTTCCCTAACAAAAACAATGGAGGAGTTTATTTAATGAGGGCGTTAGGGGCGTTAAATATTTCGGTAGGGACGTCTTTAGCATTCGAAGGGGCAGCTAAAATACAGTTGCTCCAATCGGACTCCTTACTTATCAATCTACGGACGATAGCACGTAATGCCAGGGAAGCTTACGATAAAGATGATTCCGACGGAAAGGATATCGATCTTCTTACAGCGGCGGCAAGCGATGATTTGATAGGTCTCATTAAAACCGTTCAGGGATGGATGGAACAAAAAACGATCAATCTTATCGTTTATCTTCCTTCTTACAGATCGCTCCCTAAGATTTTTAAAAGGGCGAATCTCTGGGAACCGACAACGGATATCCAGAAAGAAAAAGATAGACTTGATACCGCCATACTGAACAATTTAAAAAAACGGTTCGGGGCTAACATTAAAGAGACGGATGTCAACCTTCCTGAATTTATAGGGAATGGTTTGATTTTAACGCATCACCCCATCGATCTTGTTATGACAGGAAGCGGGACAAGGTTGCGTTTAATCGAATCCTATACTGGGACTTTGAAAGGACATTCTCAGTGGTACACGAAATTTTCCGGCGGGGAAAAACTGTTCAATATTCCCCTAAACAAATTAACCATTCAGATATTCGGGGATGGTCCGGTTAATTTTAAATCGGAAAAAAGTCATAAACTTAAAGACCTAATAAAAGATATCGCTATTAAAGGTAAATGGACTTCAGTGACCACCCTGGATGGTGTGAGATCAAGTATTAACGCTCACGCCAAAGGATTTGATCGAGATGGATTATTAATACTTTTAAACGGCGGGTAGCTTTATATTAGCACAAACCCAATTTCAAAGGATTTACGTCATGAGTGATTTCAACAACGGTAACAACGGCAACTCCCGTCCCAAAACCCCACTGAACGATTATCGCTACCCACATCCTAAAACCAAAGAGCCTCTTCCTGGTGGTAAATACCCGGCGCAAATGTACTGGGAGCTGACTGCCGCCGGCAAGATCGTTTTCAAAGTGCAGGATGGTGTGTTCGGCGGTGGCGATAACGCGTACAAGAAAAAAGAAATTGAAATGATCGCGTTCGAACGCAATGCCATTTTCCAGCTTCTCAGAGAAGCGGCGACCGATCCTAATTTCACCAAATCCCAATACACGGTTCGTGATCGTCAATTCATTCGTGAAGGCGGTCAAGCTAAGATGTCTGACAACCCGATGACCATCGGTGTGTTCACAGTCATCCGCGATTCGAACGGTGTTGTTCAGCTCGGATTCAGCAAGTCTGATTTCAAAGCTCTGTTCGTTTTCGACAATGCCCGCGAATCCACTCTGGTCGATTTTGTCGATGGCGAATTCAAACCGGCTCACGGTCGCATGAGTCGTCTGTATGTTCTCGGGTATCTTTCGGCCGTGGAAGGTTGGCTGAACGCCGCTGAGTTCTCTCGCTATCAGCCACCTAAACCTAAAAATGGTGGTAACGGTAACGGTGGCGGCGGTGGCTGGAACAACAATAACGGCGGCAACCGTGGTAACGGCGGTGGTAACAGTTGGGGCGGCGGCGGTAATGCGCCGGTCGATGACTTCGCGGAAGACATTCCGTTCTAAACACAAAGATACTCTCTCCTACTCCCTAGGGAGTAGGAGATTACTTTTCGTTATAATTTTTTAGCACTATATTATTTTACAGTAAACCCCGGCTAAAAAAATTATTGGGAGTAACAACGTGGAATTTAAACTCAGTTTAAAACAGAGCGGGAAAAGTCCATTTGCTGGAGTTATTGCGCAATATGGCGAAAGCGTTATCGAGTTCAAAGGCAGTGGCAGATTAAATTGTGGTACGATTTACGATGATCTTTTCTTTTCTTTTAACGAATACGTCGGGCATTTAGAAGAAAAGAATAAAGCCCGTTTATGGGAACTGATGGTTGCGGGTAAGACCATTTTGGATCCTTCTTATTTCGACATTGATAACGTCGACGAAGAACTGATGTTGAACAACCGGGATTATAATTTCCTCGTTAAGAAACTCAAGCCCATCGTCGCTGAAATCTTCGATGTGTTGAAAATGAAGAACTATGAGTACTTCATGGAGCAGTCCGGGTATATCGATCCACCTAAAGATCTTACCTCGATGTCTGGTCTCGGGGAGTATCCAGCTGAGACAACTATCACCGCCGAAGATTATCGTAATCTGGCAGCGTTGGTTTTAGGTTTACGCGGCCCACTGCCCATCATCACCGAGATGATTTATAAAGTCGAGAGTATCGCCGGTAAAGCATATAAGGAAGTCGTAGCTGGGGATCTGATAAACGATATCGAGTGGGTCAAGCAACACGTCGGCTGGAATCGTTTAAACGAGTATATCTCTTTTACTTATAGCGCGAAGGGAAGGGGTCCTAATGGACTGAGAATCGATATTGTCAGTGACGATAGATTCACTACTCATGTCGTCTATAAGGCGTTGTTCGGGCGTTTATGTTTAAGTCACGTACCCAGCAAAGATCCACGAAAGAATTTGGTTAAATCGCTTTATTCCATCGTCAACCAATCCGACAAAGTCCCGAGTAGTGTAAGGGAGAAGAAAGGGGGAGGGAAAGACGAGAGTAACGATAGAAGGAGTTCTTACGAGATCTATCAGTTACGAGAAGAAGTGAACGCAACCGATGAAGCGGCTGTGGCCGAGTTCTTTACGTTCGGTATGTTTGATGAAGATGACAATCCGATTTATAAAGATCGATTCGTACATCAGTGTAACGGTTTGAACATAGCCGATCCTAACAAAGCAGAAATTCTACATGATCTTCTGCCGGATAACTGGGATTATGAACCGAGACAGCATATCGTTAAATTGTGTCAGATGGCTTTCTCTGACGACATTCCTTTTAACATTTATTATGCGTTGGATTATCATCAATTGATGTCGGCCATTGTTTTGGCTCAGTTAAAGCTACATCAAATGGGATATCCTCACCTCGCGGTATTGCTAACGTCAGTTGAGGATCCTGAAGGTGAGCGAATCAACGCAGACGTAATCTTCTCTTTAAACCAAACAGAACGTCAACGTATCGAATCGTTATGTGATGTAGTTAAAGGAGACGGGGCCACATCAACTAATAACGAAGCAGTATCAGCGGCACTTGAGTTCTTTAAGGAACTCGGTAACAGTGCATGGCAGTCAACTATAGAGCTTGGTCTTATCGATGACGATAAAGCTTTAGAAAGTGCACCACGTGGTTTTTTATACGAAGTCAATTTAGATATTCAGATTAAAGAAGAGTTCATTCGTCTTTATGAAGAAATCAACAGCTAACATCCCCCATTAATCTTTTTAGGAATAATCATCATGTCTACTGAAGGCAAAATCTATCTCGTCCGTGCGCGTTTTGGTTTGGCGAACATCTATCAAAATCAGGTAAACAGAACACAGAGCATGAGCATCAACTCCCAAGATGTCGATCTGCTCAACGTTTCAAAAATTAATGGTCGGGTCAGTCAGAACACATTGCACGAAATCGGCGTGCGGACAGGTGGAGTATCTACTCAGGCCGACGGTTACGCATTTATCGAAGATGGCTGGGATGCGCCCCGTCGTGGTCTGGCGATGCTTGAATTCGAAATTGAATCAGCGATGAACGTCGAAGAAAAACTTCATATCCTCGGTTATCTGGCCGGCGGCAGCCCGTCTGTTGATGAAGGCATTCCAGAAGACGTTATGTTTGTGCCGGTGCGTAATTGGGTGGTTAACAAAACCATGCAAATGATGCATACTGGTCTGATGAAGTCCACAAGTAATTTGACAAGTGCGTCTCAGGTCCTTTTAAACAACCCGATGTCTTCAGGCGGCTCGTTCGCTATTCGTCCCCTGGATATCGTTGACGGCGCCTCAGGCATGGTCGCCGATGACGTCCAGGATCAATCGATGAACGGCGGGATGGAATCCCAGTATGTCGGAACCAGTAACTCCATTCTTCAGCATACTGGCGCTGCTTACTCCAAAGCCAAGAACCAATCTCCGGGGGAATATGCGAAACAATTGCTCAAGTCGAGTTTACGAGCCGGGTCCTCTATGGAGACTTCTCGTGATCCGTATGGGTCTATGGGCGATGCGTGTATGGATCCCGGTCTGACCGAGACAGCCCTGCATCGAGACCCGTTCTTTAAAACCATGCGTCATGCGTTAGGCATGGGTCAGATGCAAGGATTCCAAGGTTTCTCCGTTGGTCAGATCGCATACGTCTTTGAGAATCTTCCTGACGTTATGGATATCAATGCGTGTGACGGAGATCGTTTCCAGATAGAAGATCATCGCTTGACGACGAATGAGTTGGGTTCGTCTAACTATAACGAAATCATCGGTAATGAGTTGAGTAGCCTGGCGCAGTACATTCTCGTTGAATCAGAGTTGGGTTACCTGGACATCGCGGCAACTAACAATGTCCAGAATTCCGTCGATAACGTCAATGGAATGCCGGTAGGTTTCGTTGTAGGTGAATGTGGTCTGCTGGTTGACGGGCTGGAAGGTTCTTTGGAGGAACGTGTAGAGAAAGCAAAAGAGCTCTTCTTGAGCCATTTCTTCTTGAAGTACGCTACTCCGTATCTGCACGACCGTACTTTGATCAGCTTCCGTATGACGATGCGTCTCTTCGGCGAAACCGTTATCGAGATCTTCACTAATGGTGATGAAAGCAACAAACGCCGTATCGCTTTCCCGACCTTCTCGACTAACCGGACCGACCTGACCCTGGCGTCTATGGAATCTGCGGTTAATACCGGCACGACTTTCTTCCGTAACCTGAAAGACTATTTTAACTTTTAATAGGAACGTTTAATAATGAATAACTTGAACAAACTTTATCTGTCCATGCTGGAAGCTTGGGGTGCTAAAATGGAACCCGATCATAGTCTGGTTATGGTTCTGGATGGAGAGAAGTACCCTATTAAGGTTGATGGAATGAATGTCTATCTCCCGGTAGACACGGTTCTGGATGGTAACACCATGGATAAAGTTTTCTTCCATCCGGCCTGCGAAAGCATTATCAGTCGTGAAACAGAGATCTTTAAAGTCATTCGTAAACTGACCGGCATGAAGCTTCTGGATACCTTTAAAAAGCTCCCCCTGGTTCTGTTCAATATCGCGTCAAAACGTTCCAACAAAAATCTGCGCAGTGATCTGGTTGATATCATCGATCCGTTACGCGACGTCAAAGAAGCAACGCGTAAAGAAGTAATGAATCTGTTTGAACAAATGCGTGTCGATCTCGAAGAGAACGCAACTGTCGACAATCGTTTCATCCACTTCCAAACAACACGCGGCGGCCGTAGCAAAGTAGGCGGGGAAAAGATCTGTTATAAAGCTAAACCTATTTTCCCGTTCTATTCTGAAATGGCGAAAAAGCTGAATCGCAGTGAAGGTCTTCCGGATAACCAATCTGTTGATGTTAACGGATGTCAGATTAGTGTGGGTGGGCTCCGAATCGCAGTGGGTATCTTTAAAGCGGTGTTCCCGGAAATCGATACACCGGACTTCTACGAGTTCGAATATCATCATCCAGACGCCGCTCGACTCTGCGCGTTCTCTGGGGCGTATGTCAACGTGGCTGAATCCATCAACTCTCTGCAGAACTCGTTCCGTACTGAGTTCGATAAGGTTGGAGTGTATGGGTTGGAAGTGGGCTTCTTTGAGAAGATGGATAATATCTCCGAATTCTACAAACAAGTTCCTGCCATGAACTATAACTCCCAGAATACAGTGGCGGATAGTTCATCAGGTAAATCACATTTGATCGACCAGGTGATCAACACTCAGTCGGTGATTAACCAGAATCAGCCGCAGCAGAACCCCCAACAACATATCGGTGGCGACAGCAACAACGGGTTCCGTTCTGTTGTAGAAGCCAGCATGCAGCCTGGTGAAGTTTATCAGGGTTGGTATTACGACCAGAACACGTCGTTCTATATCCACACAACGATGTCTACTGCCGGTCAGGTAAGCTATCGGATAACTCGCGCCGGTAACTTACTCAGCCGAGAATATAACGGGGTGCCTCAGCAACAAGGGATGTATCAGGGCTATGGTCAGTATTATCAACAGCAGTACATGCAACCTATTGCTTACGCTAACGTGGGCGCGCCTCAGCAGCAGCAGTATGTGATGGCGACACCTCAGATGCAGCAGTCGGTTGTGAACACTGGTTATCAGCAGCCGTCCATTCTGACTTTCTAACTTAACCTGTGTAGTGAATGGGGAAATCCCCATTCACTATTTTTTTGGGATAAAATATGCGAGCCGTCGTTTTAACTAAAGATTATTTGCTTTACTGGGAAAAACAAAACCGTATTACGGTCAGAAATATTGTAAATCTCCTCAACGTTAAACCGATTTACGGGGAGCTTTTATCTGATCTTCATGCCAGAGTGGATTCAGAAAGACTCACCGTTGAATTTCGTAACGTCGTGGCGAAGTTTGAAAGATTTAAACTAACCCCCCAATTGAATATTGAAGCGGATGTTTCTTTCATGGGAAGCCTAAAAGAAAACACGCCTCCCTCCTCCGACGTGGTTTACCACGCCAGAGGATTTTTAATGGGAGACCGTTTAAATGTTGTTGCTATTGACGTTTCGTTGAAATAAATTAAAACTGCGCATTGTATCTTAAGCGACTATGCTAACTTAACCTCTGAGTATTTGCTTTAGAGATCAAGTTATCGACGATCTGCTGGTCGACATAAAGAAACGTGGTCATTCCACTAACATCTTGACTTGGATCCGTGATTTTATTTAAAAAACAAGTTATCCATCTCATTTCAATGGGTATATTGTGTGCTCTCAAAACACGACTAAAATCGTACTTGTGTGCATTAAGAAAACTTCTATCGGAGATAACCTGGGTCTTAGCCATGGAAGTTAAATAATCAATGTTGCTGCGTAATAAGACCTTGGTATCCTCGGAGAAGTAAACGTCATCAACGGTGACAAAATTACTGAACATAAGCTAACTCCTTTAAGACCTATATCATCGCGATGTACCACAACTTTAGGAATAACAACGATAGAGGCACGTTTCATGGTAGAAAAATTTGTCTATAAGAAACCCACAAACCAGCTTAAACCAGAGTTGATGTCTATCAATATTAACTTGAACTCATTTCCCTGGTCGGTTTCATCGTCACGTCAATATATGTTGGGTGGTAACGTAGCTAAAGCGGTTTCCATACAAGGTGCGTCGACAAGACGCAACCCTACCGGCTTCGAACCAGAATATGCTAAGTATGCTCGTAAAGTCGTAGCGCCGTCAAACATGACTGTAGAGAGAACATTTTATCAGCGATCCCTACAACCCGGTAGCAATCTTGCAGATGATTGGGCGGAGATCCACGTTATCTTCTTTAATGAAGAACACCAGCTTTATGATCTCTTGACTATTCCACGATTTAATACGCAGAATACTTACGTTGGGTTTGAGTACAAACTTAACAAGGACAACCTTCGTAAACTCAGTACAGAATCACCGACCTTTAAGAAAGGCGATGTGTTTGCGTATTCTCCAAATATCAGCGATACTGGAGAGTGGATGTTTGGTACTGAGGCGATGGTTTGTGGGATGACCGCACCTTATACCGAAGAAGACGGCATTGCGATCACTGAGAGCTTTGCTCGTAAGCTGACTAGCATCTTCCAACATTCTCGTAAGTTCTCCTGGAACGAAGCAGAGTACGTACCGCTGAATCTTTATGGAACATTAGATTCTCCACGGCCTTTCCCTGAGAACGGAGAAAGTGTTCGTAGCGACGGCATCGTCATGGGTTTCCGTAGACGCGATACTTCGAGCGCTCTGGTGGGTTTGACCAAAAAAGCACTCATGCGTCCTGATCAAACTTATGATATTCTTTTCTACGCACCTAAAGATTGCGTTGTTAAAAACATCTCCGTCAAGTCAGATCGCTATAAGAACGTTTCCAATAACAAACGTCAGGAGAAGATTACTCAGCCTCACACTCAGTTGCTGGAACGTTATGAACAGCGTTCTAACCAAATGGCGTTCGAGGTCCAGGAGTGGTATTACCGGATGGATGCGAAGTTTAAAGATTCCGATCTTCCTTTCACCCATGCGCTCCAAGAGTTCATCTCTAAACAGTTAGGCGACGTCACTAAAAACTTCGCTACCGGCAAGTATAACCAGGTCAAGCGAACCCACCGCAATAAGGCGCTTTTGGATTGGAACGTCGAGATTACTTTAAAGGAAAGAGTCACTGCGCGTAAACGTTTTAAAATTACCGACACTCAAGGTGCAAAAGGCGTAATCGTTCACATTATACCCGATGCTAACGCACCTCGATACGCCGATGGACGTCGATCAGAAGTCATTATTAACAACACCCCTGCTTTTAGACGCCAGATCTTTTCGGCGTTAATAGAGGCTGGGGTTAACTTAATAGGCTTGGAGATCGAAAACAGGATCAGGGTTCTCGTTGCTCAAAATGGAGGGTATAAGAAAGCTTATCAGGAGCTCATTAAGTTTTATCGTTCTACCGCTCCGGAATTCGCTGATATCGTTGACGCCGCCCTCCCCACGGAAGAAGAACAATTCGATCACGTTGACTTTGTGTTGAGTGATAAGATCTGCGTTCAACGTCGAAGCGACGCCCAGCTGTATGGCGCCGATATTCTGAGATTGATGCGCGAGACCTATCCGGATATCAGACCTCAAAAGGCAATTTACGTTAACGAGCTCGGTCAGGAAATCACCACCATGTTCCCTGTCAGTATCAGCAGCATGTATTACATCCTGCTTGATAAGTTCGGTAACGATATGAGTTGTCAGTCATTCCCTAAACGTAACGTGTACGGCCTGCCGTCTAAGTTGAACCATGGCGATCGTTATAGGGATTGGCACCGCGCTCAACCAGGTCGTAATATGGGCGAGGCAGAATCACGTCAGAAGAATACTCAGATGGGGGGAGAGGAAGTTGTAAGGCAGTTGGCGGCAGCTAACTCCCCTTACGTTTGTATCATGATGACGAAGCGTATTATTCGGGCTAATAACCCGTTTCGAATTAAAACCATTATTAAACCTGAAGAGTATGCGATGAGCCGATCTTTGGGAATGACGATGAATTTACTTAACGACGCGGGTTATACTTTACGTAAGGAAAAAGACAGTGATCTTACTTCGTGATTATGCGAATCTGACCGAACGAGAGCTCCTGATCAAATGGTGGAAGAATCGTGTTAAAGTTGTGGTTAAGGATGACCACGGTGAAACACTAGAAACCGATTCTTACGTGTTGATGGTGAATTGGTATGGATTATCGATTCACCGAGCCTATAACAAAATCCCTTATTCCATACAAGAGATATTCCAAGCCAAAGTCTGGAATGATAAAACAATACAGCGACCTATTAACTGGTTCCTCCAAAATCAGTTGATGCCGTTAATTGACGATCCGGTTGAAACTGATCGGATCAAGCAAATGATCTACGAGTGGCAGATCAAACTTAATAACTTCCTGCATTTCTTTGGACAGGGTGCTGAGATATCGGCATTGGGGTACGATATACTCGACGTTATGGACCATCCTTTGATGAAGAGTATCAAGGAACGGATCCATTCTCTCGAAATAACCATCGATGAAGGGGAGGCGGAATTTAAATCGCTTATCCTTGAGCATGAAGATTTCGATAGCAACACCTTTGCTTTACTCGCTAGGACCGGATCGGTTTCGGTCAATCAGGGCTTCCAAACCGTTATTATCAGGGGATCGGTATTTGACCTAAACAACCAGATACTCCCCAATCCTGTAGAAGCATCATTTGCAGATGGTTTGGTTAATTTGGCAGATGCTTTGGGTGAGAGTAAAGCGGCGGGTAAGAGTCTCATCAGTAACGGCCGCGCATTGGAAGATTCAGAGTGGTTCCATAGGAAATTACATATTGTGACTTCCGTGGTGACAGATCTGCATCATCAGACTGATTGCGGGACAACCTTCACAGTACCGATTAAAATTCTTTCCAGGGATATGCTTTCTGCTATGAAGGGCAAGTATATCGTGGAAGAAGGTAAGTTGGTGCTATTAACCGATCAAACCATTAAACGTTACCATAAGGGCGACGTCATTAATATGAGGTCGGTTAAAGGCTGTCTTACCCATAAGCCTGGTGAACCTTGCGGGGTGTGTTACGGTAAGATGAAGGCGTCGATACCGTATAACGTCATCATGATGAAATCTGCGAATCCTGGGATGTATTCCGCCACGGCAATTGCAGAACGTATTGGTCAGGCTCTTCTTTCGACCAAACACTTCATGAGACACACTCAAACTATTCCGTTCTTTGTTAAGCCAACAGATGCGGATGTGATCTCCTCTGATACGAATTACATTTTCTTGAATAAAGAAATGTGCCGTAAAGGAACTAAGGTCATATTGGATGGGTTGATCGGAAGCGAGCTTTCTGACTTCCGAAATCTGGAATCTCTGGATGAGATCAATTTCGATCAATTGCGGACATTCCCTTCTGTTGCGTTTGAATATGAAACGGAAGACCCGATGACCGAAGGTATTGCGATCACACAACGTAATATCACCACGTCCGTATCCTCTCGTAGTGCAAGGATGTCAAGAGAGTTTATCGAGTACGCCATCGTTAAAGGTTGGGAGAAAGATAAAAAGTTGATTACGGTAGATCTATCTGATTATCGTAGTGAGGATCCGTTGTTCTTCCTTCCTTACGTGCATGAGGACCTGGATCAGTATCGCCGTCAAATCGAAGGATTCGTCTCTTTCTCCAACCGTAACAACGCTTGGAAGCAAAGGGAGATAACTCCTGAGATCTTCGGGGAAGTATTAGGGGAAATGTGGAGCTTGGTAAACCGTAAGTTTGCTGGGATCAACATTATTCACTCCGAGATCATCCTCTACTCCCTGTTAACCAGGGATCCGTTTAACGGATTGTATAGGATACCGAGAGGCGACGAGCCCCAGTATTTCTCCGCTTTCACGCATTGTATTAACAATCGAGGAATAGGGACCCTGGCGATTTACCAGAAGCAAAATCAGATACTCGAATCCCCCGAGACGTATGATATTAAAGAACGTCAAGGAGGCGCTTTTGAGTGTTATCTGGCTCCAGCCGTCCTATAGACAATAGGAGTTAACCGTGCGTAAGACGGTGGTCATTAACAAAGCGCACAATTACCTCAGAATAACGGATTATTCTGAGGAGTTTGTGAACAGAGTGATAATGCCGTTCTGTCGACGGTATCTTTATAAGTACGCGAAAAGGCCCATTCCCGGAACAAGAAAAACTCAGAGTTACGTGAGTCATGTGTTCGCTCGTATGAATAATGACAAAACGGAATTCCGTATATCCGCGGGTCTTCTAAAAGAATTCCTGAGTTTTATGGAATATTGCGGGTACGCACCCAACAGGGCGCTTGTGCTCGATGAACCAGAAATCGTTCCGACGAGAGTACAGTTCGAATGGAATAAAGGATGGGGTGGGTATAAACCAGGGAGTGAGCAAGAACAGAAGGAATGGTGTGATTACCAGATTGCTGACGGACCCATAAAAGTCAACAACGCCGGAACAGGTGTGGGTAAGAGCTTTTGTGCGACCAAGCTCATGGTCGACATGGGGGTTCGTGGGCTGATAACAGCATTACCTCGTTATATACCGATATGGTCCAAATGCTTGTTTCAATATTTGAAACTCTCGGTTGAAGACGTGGTCTATGTTGAATCTGGTGGGCTTGAGGAGTTAGCCGAAAACATTCAGAAGGGAATCATTAATCCCAAAATTATCATTCTCCCGTTAACCAGGATTGACTCGCACTATAAACGGATGAGGGAAGATGATACCGTTCCTGACTTAGATGAACTCTACGCTAAGATGGGAATCGGGTTGAGGATCATGGATGAAGGGCATGAATCTGTTTATCAGGTTTATATGTCCATGCTTTACGGTAATTTCTCCAAGACCCTGGCGTTGTCAGCAACCCTGAAAGCAGACGATGCTTTACAGAACCGTATCTATTCGTACATCTATCCTCAAAGCATCCGCTTGAAGGACGGGGAATCGAAGAAATACATCGATGTTTATGCTTACCATCACTGGATCGACATTAGGAAGTTCAGGATTAACCCCAGAGGATTTGGGGGGTATAACCACGTGAAGTTCGAACAAGGGATTATGAAGTCCCCTTACCTGCTCGGTAGGTATTACGAACTCTGTAAACAGGCGTTTGAAGAGTTTTATGTCAAAGACTTGTTACCCGAGCAAAAAGCCCTCTGGTTCTTTGCGACGGTAGAAATGTGTGTCAACATGTTGGAGTTCTTTAAAAGGGACTACCCGGAAATGGATTTCGGGAAATACACCAACGAGGAATCGTCTAAGGCGGATACCAAAGATAATTACCTCAAGCACCAAGTCTTGATTACCACTCCTCAGAGTTGCAGCACCGGTAAAGATATTGAGAAACTCTACGTGGCGTTTAGTCCCTACGCGGTTTCTTCTAAACAGCGTAACGCTCAGTCATTAGGGCGTTTAAGGGAAATAACGAAATGGTGGCCCGATCTTTCTCCTAAGTACGTTTACTTCGTTTGTCAGAACGTAGACAAGCAAGTTGACTACCATCGCAAGCGAATGGAGGAGTTCGCCAACAAAGCGAAGAGTATCACCAATATCAATAGCGGGCATTCCATTCCTTAGAATTTTTCAGTACTAAATTATGACTAGGTCAAGAGCTGAGGGTTTCCTCAGCTCCCACCTATTACGCGTTTACAAATTTAGGAGGAACGATTATGCGTTCCGTCATGATCATAAGAACCGGAAAGGAGATCGAGCCCTTTGCATTGGAAGCCTTGATCGCGGGCATTTTGGACTACACTGCGCATCAGAAACTTGAAGATGCGTATGAGATCATGGACTCTTTACTGTCGAACATTGTCACGGATAGTTTGGACGAACTTAATGACAAAATGCTCGAACCCACCACTCGACCTCTTTCCATATACGAGAAGGAAAAATATCAGCATTATTTGAACGAAAAGAAGAACGAACGTTATATTCGTTTCTTCCAATTACGTCAGCGTACTCTGAGCGCTTTCTCGACGTTTCTTGAAAACTTTAACGACCCCATCCTATCTATGTCTAAAGGTAATAATCTTTTACCCAAGTTGGAAGCCGAACGAAATAATATTTTGTTCGTCTCATTAGAGCAGAAGAAGAATGGAACCAAAACAAAACAATAGCCTGATTTCGGTATTGCGATCTCGCTCCAATTATTCTGAGGAAGGAGGCTTGGTAGCTGGAGAATATCTGGCGGATTATTTTGAAAACGCCATTATTCAAGAGCATATGGATTTGGGTTATTTAAGAAACATGTGTTATGAACAGGCGTTAATGGGCAACAGGTCATTAACAAAACCGGGCTGGATGCATCCAGCCCTCTCTTACGACGCAAGTGACGTCTGTGACGATTTATTTACAGAAGCGATGGAAATACTCGCTGAAGTTAATAATGACGTCACAGAGGCTCTGAATTGCATTAATTCCATTTCCTTTAAACGTACTTCCCGGCTCCTCTTTAGTACCGGAAGTGTAATTATGATAAAAACCCAATGGTAAACAGAATAAGAAGTTTGGTTAGGGTCAGTGTCCCAGCAGACATCCCCTGGGCTTCTGATTCGAGGTTGTACCACGCCAGCGCACTTTTCTTTGAACGCTGGATTTACTATGGTGATTTCTCTCCTGAAGCTTACGACGAACTCTTTATCGATGTCGAATCTTTATTTGAGAAACCACCGAAATTAGATATCAATGAGATGTTTGATGAATGTTTACTCTTAGTGGAAAACATTCGTAATGACGAACTTAACAGTGAAGTGAAACATCTTATTGAGAGCAGTCGTTTTAAGGTATCGGTTGAGGGCACGAAGCTCATCAATTGGGATCATCAACGCTTTTTAATCTTAGTGGAAACTTTAACATGAGTAGAAAATCTATTGTACTGCGTCTTCCGGCTTCAACTGTTGCCGACCTCAAGGAATTCGACGAAGAAGCGCAACTGCTTCTCCTTACTACCGGCCTGACTCTGGCCAAACGACCTGCTCAGGAGCTCGTTAAAGAAGACGAGGATACCGACCCTCGCTCCATCATTTCCAAAGAGGTCGATGATATCCTCGAAACCATCGACGACAATTACGACGATGACGATTCTGACGGTGATGATGAATCGGCAGAAGCCCGTAAGGATGAACAACGTACGGTGATTCATCAGCAAATGGCTGACTTCATCGAAGAGTTTGTCGGGTTGCTGACCGACCCTCAAAGTGAAAACTGCGGCGTATTGGCGGCCATCGCGCTGGAAGAACTCGACACACCTATCAGCTGGGCTGCTGATGACAAAACTGGCCTGACCACGATTGTATACGGCTGACAGTAATCCTCCTACCCCAATGGGGTAGGAGGATTAGCTTATTTATTTTTTTTTTCTAGAAAAGTGAATCGTAAAGATTGAGCACCGTTGTTTCTACTTTAGAAACGTGGGCGTTTTTCATCTTAGTTAACATAAACCGGGTTGGGATGTTAACAACTTCACTACTTAAACGGCTGGCTGATTTACCCAAAGAAACCCCGCAACAAACCTTGCAGTGGTTATCTTCTTTTGTCTGACAGAGATAAGGAACGCGCATCTTAACCGTACTACCTATCATTTCGGTCTCATTCCCCTCCAGAACGGTCGGTTTACCATTCTTAAGGTAATATCCCCCCTTCCAGTTCTTGAGGCTGTAAGGGTCGATATAGACGTCCTCTGTATAGGTTGTTCCGCAATCGTCTTCGGCTACAACGATTCGTGAGGTTAACCGCATCAGTTCTTTAACCCCTGCGCCACCTTCACCCGTTGCCTTACCACGGTCATAGGACGCGGAAACTGCGGTATTGATGTAGTGGGTGATTTGGTCGTAATTCCAAATCTCATTAAGGGGTTGTTTTATCAGAATAAACTCACCCGTGTTAAAGTCCCTTTCCAGACCAAAGACCAGGAACATTTTCTTACGGGCGTTATCGATAAATTTCTTATCGATGAAGAAGTCAGAAGAAGCGCCGTTCAATTGCTCTTCCATGTCGAGGTCTACGATCTGTTTGATGATGTTCGCTGCGACAATGGGGTCGTTTAACTCATGGGCGTGTTCTTTAAACAATCTCTCCCTTAATGCGATGACCGCTTTACTTACGGTAACTGCTTGAATGCTACCCGCTTTAGTAAAGATATCGTTCAACCCCATCAGATAGTTGGCTTGTTTAGTAAGCTTAAGACATTCGGTCACGCTTGCTTTACCGGCCGGTATCTCTTCACCCGGCTGAGGGTCGTCTACCATTAATTCGGCGATGACGTCTTCCACTAATCTGCCGGTTATGAGTTTATTGTGATACGGAGTCCGGTTTTGGAATACTTCCCAGAAAAGACATCTGTTAAGCAACAAGATCCCCATTGTGGTGGTAATGCTCCCCTCAATACTCGGGTGCCATTTATTGTCTATCACCAACTTCTCGTGTTTGTAGAATAGCGGGTAAGCGAGATCCCCTTCTATTTCTATCGTGTCCCCGTCATCGTTATAACACCAAAATCCGTTAGGGCTGCGATGAAGGAACCAGGGAGTTTTACCTAACAGAGTCTCGTTCTTTGCATTATCAGTAAGAACAGAAAAGGTACTCAGTATCCAGAGTTTCTTTTGATACATACGTCTCTCAAAACACTGGAAGAGGTAATCGATCTTATTCATTGGTTAACCCCAGCTTTTTCACTAATCCGTCAGCGTAGTACAGACTTTCCACATCAGAGAAATCTTCTCCTAAGCGAGCAGAGAGTTTATCGAGGAAACTCTCATTGGTAATCCCGCTGCACAGCATCAAACAAATGATTTCTTTAATGTATTTTTTAGGTTCAGTCTCTTTCATCTCGTTGAGTCGATCAAGGTAGTACTTGTAAATAACCAACCACCCGATACCTAATTTGCCCGCGCTAACGACGTGTTCCCACGCCAACGTTCCGCGTAAGAATTCTTTATTACTCCTGACTCTGTCGCTGACATATTGAGGAACCTCAATGTCGGCATCAGGATTAATCAACGACGTTCTTAAAACCTCTAACAGATGTTCAGAGACGTCAGAGATAATCATTTCGTACAGGCTGGTGTCCTCCAGATCAAGGAGTTTTTCGATCACCATTATGAAACGATCTTTTGTTTCTAAGTCAGCCGCTTCCAAAATAACACTCAAGGACAGAAGATCCTCGTAACCATCCAAAATATAAGCGACGTCGATGATATTAGTGAGTAGGGGAAGATGGTCTATGGTGATCTGATCTTTATCAATCTCAATGCCAAGTTCTGTAATGATTTGAATACTATTAGCAATGAGGATATCCCTTACTGCGTTAGTCTGTTCTGTAACCGTCATTCCTTCGTCAATGAGTATTTCCAGGATTTGGTTTTGTACGGTTGTTTCTTCCTGACTAATCGCAATTAAATTATACGCTTTATCGAATGTATTGAAATTAAATTCGGTAATGGACTTAGCAAAGGCCAACCAGGTTTCTCCTAACTCAGATGTCAGGATACTGGCTTCAGTGAGGTCTATTGCTCGTTTTTCAAAAATCATGGTTTAACCCCTGCTAAAGGTCGTGGGTAATAGGAGACATAAAATGCGTAGTAGCCAGCAGAAAGCCAAGGCTAGTCACAAGAAAGCGATCAAAAATACTCACCGCAAGAAAAACTGCAGCGGAAAGAAGATCGTTTTAACTAAGAAACAGAAAGAAAGAAAAATGATTGAAACGGTCACTGCTATGGCGAAAGCCGGGGATGTCTCCAGCGTTCAATTACTGGCTGCCGCCAGCGCCAAAGATAAGAGCGTTAAATCGGGAGAGCTTAAGACCAAGCAGCTTATCGAGTTAGTGGATGAAAATATTCAACAGCTCATTATTTCCCACGCCCTTGTGGAAGGTGTTGCTGAATGTTTACACGAAGGGCTTATCGAAGATCCTGATAACGCCATCTCTGATAAAGTCAAAGAATGCGACGAATTGACTGTGCGTTGGATGGAAGACGCTAATGCTGTTATTGCGCTCAGCCACACCGAACTCATTCCGGAAGATTACGTCGATATGGCCATTAGCTTTATGGCCAGCACTATCGGTATCATGTCCGATAGCTACCCTCGACTCATCGAATTAACCGAAGACATGAAATCGGTCATTAATAAGAAAATGGCTGAGATCATCGATGCGGTGAAAGCTGACTATCCGGACGCTACCGAATTCGAACAGGTCTCCAAAATTCACCAGAAGCGAATGATGGAAATCATGCCGCTTTACGGGACCCCAGCGCCTGTAGAAGAAACTGAAACCGTTTAATCATAGGACCGATATTTATGTCTGAAGAAAACAACATTCCGGCCCAAGGGACGGCGCACGACAAGAACAACCACACGATGAGTCAGTTCCAGGAACCCAAAGATCTCAAGTTGGGGGTGTTCGATCCAAAAGAAGATAATAATTTCATTAAGGTCTTCTTAGGTGTTGACTCAGAAGAGTACAAGAAACTCTCTGGGCTTATCTCAAGATGGCTGGAGTACAACTTCGTCCTCAACGAACCCAATGCCAAACCGGCTCAGATTAACGCGGTTAAAGATAAATACTTTGGGTATCTTAAAGAACAGTACCCGAACAAAACAGAAGAAGAAGTTAACGAGCTGGCTCAGTCATACTACAGCTTCGCAACCAACTTCACTGAAAATCTGTACCGCCGGAACGAAACCGTTAATGGGGCTAAAACGACTAACGTCTCTTTAAAAGCCCAGGGTATCGTCGAGGGAGACATCGTTGGCCGTGCGCCAGGGTTGGGTAAAAAGCTCCCTATGCGCGATATGATGCGCCGCCATTTCCGTCGCACCACTAACGAAGCGGAAAACTTCGACGTCCTCCTGCGTAACTCATTTATTCAGTTACGTATTTCTCGCCCAACCATTCTGGAACTGGGGCGTCTGCTGGAAGACATTCAGCTCGAAGTGAAAAACTACGTTCGTCAGGTTAACGGTAACTCATTAACTCTCGCTCGTATTTCTATCGCTCGGGTTATTTGGAAATTCGTTTCTGATCGCATCGTATCCTGCTCCGTCAAAGATACCGACGATTATTACGATCTCGCCAACAACATCCTTTGGAGTGACTTTGGTGCGCTTTGCATCTCGTTACTTTCCGCATCGTCGTCTAAGGGTGTGAATTTCCAACTCGAGTGCCTTGCGAACAACTGCGACTGGGAAGAGTATCAGGTTATAGATCCTTCTCTCTTGCTTCGTCCTATTCCTGAGAATCTTTCAGAAGAGCAGTCCATTGCTCTGGGTAATATCGTTAACGGGGTTCAGCGTTATTCCCGTGAAGAGGTTACTAAACTTCAGAATAAGACCAAGTACGATTTCGATACCAAATTGATGTTCGACGAAGGCCGGCAGTATTTTGAAATCGCTCCTCCAACGCTGTCTGTTGCGTTTGAAACCTTCGACATGTTCGTCGATAAAGTCATCCCTTCGATTCAGCAATTGCGCGCTAACACCATCAACGATCAGGAGTATGCCGTTGCTCTGGCTAACCTCATCCAGAGTATCGCCGGTAGCGAATACGCCCATTGGGTTAAATCCTACGTGATTAACCCGGAGAGCGGCACAGACGGCGCGCCTACTAAGTATGATCGTTTAGGTGAAGGTGGGTCTCGTGAGTTTAATGAAGGTCTCTTTGATATCCTCGATAGCGATGTTGAACTTTCCCAAGAACTCATCAAAAAGATCAACCGTATCGGTCCATCGATGACGCTCACCATCATCGGGGTTCCGAACTATCATTGCCCTCGTTGCGCGAAATCAAGTTCTGAAAGCGGTATCACTTATAAAGGCATCACCCCTATCGATCCGCTTATGGCTTTTTTTACCCTAACCCAGTTGATGTTTATGGATCGGGTGGTGAATCTAAGCGGTCTCGACGCAACCCCTTAGAGCTAACTACCTTTACTAACTCGCCTGATTATCTGCAGGCGAGTAAAATGTTCTTAGGGAAGTCCATTAAAACGATCACCCGCACAGAACTCAACGTCATCGATAGCAAATTAAATCGTATCGGCATGGGGTATGTGGGGCTGAGTAAAATGACTCCCTTCGATCCTATCAGTTGGGTAGAGGAAGAGCATGAGTATACTCACCCGTTCAGTCTTCAACGTCGCTTTTACGACTACGGTTATTTCCGCCTAAAAGAAATCTTTACGTTAAACGAATACTTAAACATGGAAGCTTACCTTTTGGATAAGGCGATGAAGTACATTCGTTTAGGTGCCGATTCCAGATTAAAAGATGAAATCAGGCTCAATAAAGATAAAGCTGAGCCGGAAGCCAGTGAGGTCGAAAAAGTCATGAAAAACCTATTAGGTAAAGGATAGCGATTATGTCTTATTCCAAACCTTCAAGTACTTCTATCACACCAACCAATAAGGTGATCGAAGAAACCGAAGAAGCCGTTCAGCAACAAATCACCTTAGAAAAAGAAAATGTTCCTACCGTCGTCCTTGCCAGTGAGATGGTGGGTTCTAAAAGTAACGCAGTTACTGACGTTTTCGTAGAGGCCCTGACGCGCTATAAAAACGTATTAGCCGGTAACCTTGTTCTTAACAAATCCCAGCTCAAAGAAGAGCAGGCTGCGTTTATGAACACAGTGAGTAACACGATGAATCTTGAGTTTAAAGATTACGTGTTAACCACCGATGCGTTGGTTCTTTTAATGCGTGATAACAAAGAAGCCTTCAACGAAAAGCGTCTGTACGAACTGTTTTATTATGTTCAAGGCGACTATTCTAAGAAGGCGGCTGAACGTTACATGCGTTACATGTCGGCTCTGTACACCCTGTCCCAAAACCTTCGTAACCGTTCTCGAATCGGTAAGATGGTGGACATTGTCAGTCTTTCCTCTGGCTATACAACTAAAGCCGCTACGAATATCCAGAATTACTTCAACCGTAATTACGGTTAATACTACTCCTACTACTCCTACCGCCTTGGCGGTAGGAGTAGTATTTATGCTACGAGTTTATTGTAAACTTTTTCGATCTCAGTAATGGTCGGGAATCTATGAAGTGTGGTGCAGAGACTCAACGCATTTGCTTTAGGGCTGCTGGCGTAGTTGACTCCGACTTCCCTGAATTGGAATCGGTTCAACCCTTCAATTTTACACGCTTCCATACGTGTTGTTTTATTTGATACGTTCAGCGCCACTGTCGCCGTAGGATAAGCACCGGTAACGTCGATATCATCGGTCAAACCACGACCACGACTTCTGATACCCGGCATGCCGATAAAGAGCGCTTTACCCATGTCCTCATTCTTTTCAGTCTCCAACAACGCAATCCAATCTTTAAGATCTGGTTTAAGATCATCAAGTTCGTCTTTGCTTGTTGTTCCGCGAGTACCCCAAACGTAACCATTATCTTTAGCAACAAAAGACAGTTCGTCGGAAATACATTTCGGCTGACTAGGATAGTTAAAGAATTCAGACGATTTCAAAAGCATAGGTAACGAAAGACTTAAGTCATCCGTCTTTTCGTTAAGTTCTTCTATCGTGATGTTATCTTTGATGTTGTATATGCAATATTCAAAGATATGATTCTTTTGCATATAACGGTGCCAGTCGGGAGAACCTGCTGGTAAGTGACTGCCCGATTCGGTATAGAGTTTACCTTCTATCCCGTTATCTTGAGCGGTGAATTCCAATCCATAAGAATCCTTCTTACCCTGAGGAGCGCGCTTAATCGCATAGAACGATGCGGCATCCAACCATTGCCATGACGACATAGCTTGAACGGTAGGGAAACTTTCTTGCCACTCCAGAGGTTGTTTATCACCGTTCTCCTTGACCTTATGGGTTCTTCCTTTATTGAACCAATAATTTTGGAATTCTTCAGGAACATTCGGGTCGCTATAAACCGCAGCCGGATCAATGTTGTAAGCGAGTAACGCTTCCTCGTTCTTCTCCATATCGAACTTGGCGTTCCAAGACGCTATCCAATCCGGATGCCAATCGTGCCAACGTGCGACGTTACTTTCTACTACTTGAGCTTGGTTGTCAAAGAGCTCCCAAATCACAGTCGCGTTACGTCGTTTTAAAACATCTCCTAATAATCGCTCAGCTTCAGATTCTAAAGTCTCGATAATCTTCTTATCCGACATTCCATTAAAAATCCAACGAACTGCTGAGAAGTAAATCTTTTCTTTAAACGTGGTCGATGCCATAATGATAGAGTCATCATTATTGTTGATCATGTTTGTTTCTACGTCATATGCCGCCGTAGTGTAAGATTCAGTTTCTTGGTATTTCGCCTGTGTTCTAAAATAGTAGTTCTTTATGAGTACCGGAGTGGTTTGCTCACAACCGTAGACATATGGAGAGTTCTTCATAGTCAGCAGGTCGGCTTTTTTATCAGGCACACCGTAGAGGATTCGGCTGATATTCATCGCCATACGAGCACGCGTGCTTTTATAACTATCGCATAATCGTTTGTCGATGTAGTCTTTCTTATCTTTAAACTTACGGAATTTTTCTTTCGTAATATAAAAATCGACAACGAGATCAGGAATACCTATCAGCGAGTCAGATCGAGATCCGTCTTCATGGACATTGGTTATTTTAACCAGGTTATAGTCTTTTAATTTGTCGTACCGCGATGTGCTGTAAGCAACTTTTTTACATACTTTTCCAATGATAGGAGAGTCATTTTTTTCTCCTGATCCTAGTGTAATCATGGGCTCACCACATTTTATGAATGTTGAAGTTCTCTAAACAATTACGCTTATAGTTATTTTTAACAGAGGCCTTATTAAATGATTGACGTCAGTTTTCTCCGTCCTGCTAAGGTGGGTGGGATGGAGTTTATGGATTTCCAATACACCAATTTCTTCGACGAACTCAGCAGGGCCTTTGATGACGTAATTGTCGAGGGTGAATTAAAGGAAATTCCTGATGAGGTTCTTGGGCTTGTGCGTAAGTATACCGGATTTAGCAATATCGAAATCAATTTGGTCGAGGTAGGTAATCTCGCTATTGAAGCCGGGTATCTGAATCCCAATAACGTGTTCAATATTCAAGATATTGAAAAATATCTTCCTCGATCTGAGTCTACTTTGTACCGTTGGTTTACCGGAAATAAACAGACGTTCTTTAAAGGTACAATAGATTACCAAACAGGATCCGTTGGCGGCGCTTACGCCGAACTACCCTTCCGTTTATTTATTAATTCTCGCCTTAATACCTTTTTATCCAAATCGTTCCTGGACAAGTACAAGGCTAGTCACGGTCAGGCGTTAGCCGCTGCATTTATTCATGAGTTGGGTCACGCATTTGGTGCGATCATGATGATCCATCAATCCGTTTACGATGCCATCACCGTAAGAACAGCGGTTGATTTCTTTACTCGGGCTAAAACTCCTAAAGATCGCGTTACCGTAATAAAGGATGCTTACCGGTTACTCGACTCGGATATTAAATCCGATCAGAAACTTGAAAACGAAATCGCGAACGCCGATGACAGTAATGAATTCGTTGTTTTTCTGTCTAAGGTGGCCTCTCAGCGTAATCTCAAGCGCAGTTTGAGTTTGGGTGTCACTAAGATGAACTCCGAGGTTGTTGCGGACGCTTATTCGGTCAGAATGGGGTGCGGACGATCTCTTGCCGTGGCAATAGGGTCAATAACCAAGAACAGTCATTTAGGTCAGCTTGTACTTACTTTGCTGTTGTCCCTCATGACTGCGTTTTACGGAGCTTCTCTTTCTCTTGCCTTCGGCGGGATTATGGGTGTCGGCGCCCTAGTAGTCTTCTCCTTGCTTTTTTACATGGGTAACAATACGCCGGATGTCTATAATTCAGAACACCGTAGAATGACCGATATTCTTACTCAGATGATCGGTAAGCTGAAAGATAATAAATTTATTTCAGCTCAAGATAAACAAAAGTACTTGGGTCAGATTATCGAAACTCAGAAACTCATTGATGAGAACAAACCCTTCATTGAGGGTTCCGTTTTCCAATCGATGTGGATGTGGTTAAAGAGCGGATCCGATGCTAAGTTAACCAATATCGAACATTACACTTCGCTTATTGCTAACAGCAAAACGAATGTATTGTCAGAACAATTTAATTCCCTTTCCTAGAGGTATGACATGTCACATTTAGCCCACACCATCACCCTGAAGAGCAAACTCTTAGAGTTGGGGGTTACTGACCCTGCGGATCAAAAACGTATTGTTGAGAACGCTTATGTTCGTGCGCTGGTAAAATACCTGTTTACCTACAAATATGTTTTCTCCGGATACACCGAGGAAGTCGAATCCAATATTTACCATCGCCTGGGCAAGTGGAATGAGATCTCGCCTATTAACGGCCCTTTCATTGTCGAGAAACTCAAAGCGATCGTTCGCAATCTGAAAAACGAAGCGCTAGCGGGCGGTCAGTTCACCCCAATTAAAAATGCGAACGAAACTTTCGATGAACTGAGTTCGGAAGAGTTTATCAAATTGATGGACTGGTTGTTCGGAGAGATGGTGACCGGTAATGACTGATAAAAAAGATCCTGTTGTTACCACCTACCCTTTAATTGGAGAAGGTGGTAAAGTGGTCCCGGGAGACCAAGAAGAACAATTGATCGATCTCGACGCCGCCTACAAGAAGACAGGTGAAACGAAAACCAATGAGCTTGTAGAAGGCCTGGAGCGTTACATCAACCAAAAAATTCTCGGTAAACGGGAAATGGAGTTAGCCGGAGTTAAAGGAGGGGAGAATTTTGATCCCCTCCCATCCAAGCGTAATGCCGTATTGGGTGGAGAATCTTTCATCACCGCCGTAAAAGACGGTTTTTTGAAGATCATTGATTTCATTATCAAGTTCATCAAAGGTGCCGTTAACTGGGTTATCGAACGTATTAAAGTTTTACTGGGCTTTAGTAAAACAAAGGCCGAGATTAAAGCTTGCGAAGATGCCAGATCGGATATGGAGAAAGAGGTCAAATCCACCCTGTCTGGATTCGGAATCAACCCTTCTTTCTACAGCCTGGATCAGCTGGTTGAATCTGCGCCTCGTGGTATCGATCGGGTCGAAATGATTAAATACCTTTCGGCCAAATCTAAAAACGAAACCGAGATGGTGAAAGCGCTCACTGGTGTTATTCCTGACCTGACAACACTGATCCGTAAGTTAAGAGATTCTTCTGATAGCTTAACTAAACGGTACAAACGGTTCAAAGTTGTACTGGACGGCACTCGTAAGAAATTGGCCGCTAATAACGTTGGCGATGCCGATGGTTACGAGCTGTCTAAAGCCATCAAAGACGTTATGGTCATTTCCGAAGACTATGGAGATGTGGTCGCTTCTTTGTCTGCGGTTGTATCTAAACTGTATGGGGTTAATCTCGATGACTCTAAAATCCTTAAAGAGGGATTTGGTGTTCTACGAGAAAATATTGCCCGAAATCGTGCGGTTGCAACCAGTAAGCTCAATCCGGAAAAACTGACTGGTCTTTACGCTGAAATCGGAACGTTAAATAACCGGATTATTTCTGAATCGGGTAATACGTTCGATTTATCTCACGTCGACACTAAAGTTCTAAAAGAAGTGGTCTCTTTGGATGACGCCAATTTCATCAATAATTTATCTGATGTGGTCGGTAATCGTCAACTCATCGCAGACTATCAGGCTATGGCCGTTTCCGTCAGGGACTTTACTGCGATTCTGGAATCGTCTTCTGCTATTTGCGCCGATATCTCCCGTGAAATCGCTAATTTCACTAAGTGGAAAAACAACGTAGATATGTATCTCGCCGTAGCGGTTACAGAAGATCTTAAACTGATCGCTTCTACGCTGATCGCTTCTGCTGGCGCTGGAGAATACGATCTCGATAAGTTAGGTAAGAGCAAACCCGTTGTTCTGCCTGAACCCGACCTGGTTAAGAAGACCGGTTTGATCACCCAGGAAATTCTTGACGCCGATCTCCATGGCGTTACTTCCGCTGTTAACAATTTTGCGAAAACTGCGGGACTCAACGTGAGGGTTAAACCACGATGAACGAAACCCTAGAAAAATTGCTGAGTAACGCACTGACTCACGATAGTGATTGGGAAGGCGACGCTCAACAATTTAAAGAAGGCATAAAGGAGATTCATCAGCTCCTGGAACGTCGACTGGATGCCAAGCTTCTGATGGAAGCTCTCGCTTTCTTCGACGCGTGTGAAGAAACCATCATCGACGTAAGAGCCAGGATGGTGACCGGTCCTTCTAAAGTCAATAATGATTTATTCTATAATTTCTGTAAATTTAAATATACACAGAAAATCATGGGAATCTCGGTATTGGCGGACGGCGTTTTAGTCGCTAAGGATTTCGATACTGCTATTAGTGCGGTGGTTGATGATTTGTTTAAATCATTTAATCAATCTACTGATAACGATCGTTTCCATAAAGCGATTTGTCTTCGTCGTGATGTGAAACGACTTAAGATCGCGTTGGAAGATCCCTATACCTTTAACTTGGGTGTGGATTGGACGGCCATTGAACCAAAAGAGGATTACATCGAAGACTCTACCGATCTTGATTTCTTGAAAGCATCGAGAGAACGTCTTGCTGTTAACGAAACGTCTTATGAGTTCTGGGCGATCGAAAATCGTATCCGTCAAATTACGTCGGAGAACTACATCCGTCGTTCGTTCTTAGAGCGTCTTGGTCTTTACTACAAAAAAGATTAATGTTAAATACTCCTCCTACCCTAGGGTAGGAGGAGTATAGTTTAGGATTTATGCAATTTAAAGTTTAAAGTAATATCTTCAGCAATTGTCAACAACGTGTTATTGTTGTTGTTCAACACTTTACGAATACTGAACCCAGTCGTTGCATCTTTGTTGCTAATAACGTCAATGCTGGTAGAACCTGCAAACGACTCCAGTTTTATATCAACCACGTCATCGCCAGAAATATCTTTAAGTGCGGAGATAAGACTGGAGTTAGAAATGGTTGAGTTAGCCAGCATATCGTTGATAGTCTCAGGATATGCATTAGCGAGACTGGTTTGCAGCGCATCTGACTCATACCCATTTTTAGTTAAGTAAACCGTAATGGAGAAACTGAGATCACTTCTGATCGTCGTTTCAATATCAGCGTTGATGATAACGTCGATATTGCCGATCTTAGCTTTGGGAAGAAACTTAACTTTGGTTTCGTCCAGGCTTCGATTGTTAATCGCCGTCATATCTTGCTTGATGTTATCAGTCAGATAGGTTTTGGTTGACTCATCAAAATCCTTATCGTAGGTATCAGTCGTGAAGAAGTAAGAACCATCAAACCCTAAGAAGTCGAAGTTATACTGCAGCTTCCTAGGTTCAACTTCCACATTGTTACCGTCGGCATCTTTAACAAAATCACCGATAAGGTATTTGTACGTTGGATTACCCTGAGCATCGAGAATAGGGTCACCTTTCTTATGCAAGAAGATCGGAAGACCGTCATCACCTAAAACCAATTTCCCGTCACTATCGCGTTCAGGATAATCTTTGTCATAAGTATCCGGAACGTTATAAGTGTACTTCTGATAACGTGCGTCGCCAGTGATCGGTCGGATACGAGTGTACATGTAATCGAGGCTCTGCCCCAGAGTAATGTTCCACTGCGTTTCGATAATCGCTTGCATGTCGGCAGAGAAAAGACTAGAAGCGATTTTGTTGTCGCTATCTGATCTGTTCGTCGCGTCATCGGTAGTTTTGAGCAGGAGGAAACTGAACGTGTTTGTCAGGCTACTCGGAATGTCGTTCGCATCCGCGTCGTACTGAGTCAGGTTGTTGAGATAAAGCAAATCGTTATTATCGATATCAAAGTTGCTCGATAATACAAACTGCCAAATCCTTTCACCGGAACTGTTGGTTCCTACCAACTCACCTTTAACAGATGCAAGCGCCGCCGCGTTAGCGGGAGTGAAACAGAGTTGCGCTCCGACTTCACTGTCTTCCAGGGCCTTGTACTCTTTACCCGACTTACAAACAAGGGTAAACACGTAACCTGTTTTCGTTACGGAGATGTTGATGCTCGATACCCCGAGCTCTATCCCCAGGTTGGCGTTCTCGTATAAGAATCTCTGGTAGTTGCCGGTAGGAGAATCCATCCGGTACATTCTTAACGAGGCTTGATTGTCAGTAAGGTCCATGACGTAATGGAACGGAGTGTAAACCAACGCATTCCCGTTGACATAGTTGGAAATAGCTTCAAACCCAGAATTCTGGATGGCGGTTAGTTCTGTTAATGGGACTATCCTGGTGGTTGTTTTCGAAATATCAAATACCGTCTTGCTCGGTATAGTGATCCGCTCGCCATTGTCAAACACCATTCCTGTCGCTACCAGATCTTCGGCACTTTGCAGAATCGATCCGATGTAGGTGTTCATGCTAGAAACCATCCCGTCTTTATTAGACTGAGCGGGAAGATCTCTGGATGCCTTGTACAAGCGATTGGTGATGTAATCAATGGAAAGTACTTCGTCGTAACCACGGTCTTCAATATTGTAAGAATATTGATTAGGGGTAATCGGTAAACTATCCCGGCGGTTGCCGTAGATGCTCGCTCGACGAACACTTTCAAAACTACGAGGATTGGCTCCGCCGGTTACAGCGTTGACAGTAATCCAGGCTTGGTTATTCGCACTCAACAATGGCGAGGAGTACACGCCCAATTGGTTGTTGTCGTAATTATAGTCGAGATATTCCGGTGTGTGATCCGCAACACTGATCGTTTTGAGATCCTGCTCGTAATAACCGACGGTTGTATAAACGTACAACGCGATCTTACCTACACCCAACCCGCTCGTTATATACGCAACCGGAACTTCATAGGTAAACGAACCGTTATCATTATCCAGGGAGATAACCAAAGTCGGTACAGTCGTATCGAAGTTGGCTTTGTTGTAGCTAATAGCCATCTCGGCAGTACTGCCGTCTGAATAAGTGATAAAGGCACGGATGGCGTAAAGATAGTTACTGAAATAAAAGGTGTCTTTAGCCAAGCCGGAGGCTGCCGTTGTCGCGATATTGAACTTAGGCGTGTTGTTCAATTGACGAACAGGAACGAGGATACGGAGGAACTTAACGTTGCTGATAACAACGTAGTCGGTATCCAGTACGTTCTCTGAAATTGGATTGAGCGGATTGTTGACAGTTGAATCATAAACAACGCTATGACCGCCGTGTTCCATTAAACGAATTTCGAAACCGTTTTCAATACTGAAGTAAGTGGAGTTTACCAGGATTCGAGTATCTTTAGGAACTAACAGTTTGCGATATTTGTTTACTACTGCCCCATCTTCTTCCTGGTAGTCAACGGCCAAACGTTTTATCTCACTCACTGGAATAAGATAAGCCATCGTTGTACTGCTAGGAACACCGAGCAAACCGTACCATTCTTCGTCAGATAGATTACGGCTGAGATCAGACATGTTCCTCGCCTGGTTTTTATACATCTGAGCAGCTGCGTCACTATGACGACTCAGCAGTGTGTACGCCTCACCCACGATCATATCCATAGCCGTGATAAATGGATGCGTGGGGCTATTAAAGGCAATGTTTTTACCTGACCATGCATCTTCGATCATGGAGAGTACATTAGGAATAACTCGAGTGGGGTTATTCGATATTTTTTCTAAGTCGGAGTAGGAATAACTCATTTAGCAGTCCACCATTCTAATTCCATGGTACTTAGGTTTATCCAAGGATAAACGTTGTATTGTTTTTCTAAGAATTCACTAGGTTGTATTTGACGATAGTAAGAGGAACGCTGGTCATCACCCATGTTCGGATTAAAGAATACGGTAGCGCCATTAAATCCGTCAACGACCTCAAATGTATCGAACCTCGCCCCAACACTACTGAACTGAATTGTCAGTTCATCTTGTCCTTGACCGCGTCTGACAGTACTCTCGTTATCAATCGCCGACATAGCACCCATGGGGTAAGTCACGGGGATGGATTGAACTGTCATGTACATGCTTTCTATATTTCGTAAGTTTTTGTTCATAATGAAATGATAGATGCGACAATCGAAATCCCAGTAGTTACCAGCCAGTGCCTCAAGAGAAGGCTCCATCTCATTATCGCCTAATCTCACTTCGGGAATATAACTTTCCCAAGTTTGGAAGATGTAGGGAATGATGCCCGGCTTTGGGTTATAGAACGTCGTGTTGATCGTCAGCGGTCCGTTCTCATCCAAAATCCCAACCGGGGCCTGATGGACCTCGTTACGAATTCCCGGATTACTTTTCCTGACTTCTAAATCTAAATCAGGGAACCCGTTACTGGCTTTACATAAGTTAGTTAGCGGCGCAATCCAGGCTAATTTATTGTCGAGATCCGGATGCGGATAAAGGTTAGCTGAGCGATAATCCAATAACCCCCTGACATAAGCAGGAAGGCTATCAGTTTGTGCTTTATAGAAAGGGGCGAATCGAGGAGATTTTACAACGTTATCGTCTTCGAGATTTAAAACAGGGCGCGTGACGAAAAATAATCCTATGACGTTGTCTGCAATAGGCGTCATCTGTACGCCTGGTCCCAGAATACGGATTCCCTTTAAAGTATTTGCGAGGGGTGATGTATAGGAGGAACCTCCATTTGCTGTAAACACATCATCAAAGATGCTCAACCTGTCCGTTAGGGCTTCTCCAGTGAAGTTCTCGGAACTATTGAATTTAATATCCATTATTTATTTCCAAAAAAGAGGAACGACTATGATCACCGCTGTGCTGTCCTGGGGATCCGCTATTCTTAGCCTGGCTAAGATGCTTAATCCTGACAACAAAAACTACGATGAGAGCAAAAAGGTCATTGATAAATTGGGTAGTGTGGCCGGAATCGTCAGCACGAGTTCCGCAGCTAAGTCAGCACAACGCGCCATTATCAACCCGATGGTTGTGGTGGAGCGACCGCTCCTCCACCAAGAATATATGAATGAGCTTTTAACGATCATACAATTACGCGACATCATGAACGTCCTGACCCACCTGAGTTTGCAGGGCGAAATTGGTGGCGTTAAGATCGCTAAACTGGTCGAAGGCATCAACCCATCTCGCTCCGGTTTCCTTTCGCTGATGGGTGCTGAGTCTTTTGGTGGGACTCATATTCTTCCACCGGTGGCGGGCACTGAAGCTGATCTGGTTACGGTTAAAGATAAAGACGGTGTGATGATCGACACTAAACTTCAAAATACTCTCAACGAATATTCCCCGCTCGCTCTGGGTAAAGTCGTTGCTGCCGAAGTTAGCATCGATGGTAAACGCAGTACGTTCCCCCTGGTATTCCGTCAGATCCCGGTTCCTGCTGATACCAAACAGCTGGAGAACGTATTCCAGGTAGCTAAACCTGAAGACGGTTTCCGTATGCGTCTCATGATGCTCAAAACAGGCGAGATCACTCCCGCCGAATTCCTTACCGGTAGCGATCTGGTTAAGAAAGAATTTACCGTTCGTAAGAACGATTTGACCGGCTATTATGAAGAAGCCCAAAAACGAGCCACTCGTAACCGTGCCGAAGCTATCCGTACTGGTGAAGCTTCCATGAACACTATGGCTAACGTTTTCGTTATGTCTTCCGATACCGCTCGTCAAATCGAGCTCGAAATCGGTTTACGCTTCTCCAACGCCTCTTCTCGTGACCGCATTTTCAGCAAAACTGTTGCTAACACCATTGTGGTGGTTAACGAAGGCCGCGGTATATTTACGTTCTACACTCATGGCCAGGATATGCCGGAAGTGTACACGCGTTCAGAAATCAAAGTGAAGGCTGCTAAAGATACCTCTTCTAACAGTCTGCAAGATTTGCTTAAACTCTTTAACGGTGGTGTATAATGGATCTGGTGAAATACGCTAAAGGCGTAAAGTCGCTTAAAAAGAAAGACGTCTACGATACAATCGCGTTACAGAAAGGCATGGTGAACACGATCAAAAACATGCTCGCCCTCAACGCCAGTAACGACGTCGGATACGACCAGTACGCTCAGCGCTGGGCACTGACCAAAGGGATCCTCAAAGACGTTGGCCGTCGGGTAACTAATCCGACCATGACCGACATTTTTGTCGATTCGATTAAAGGGATCGAATTCATCCTGTCTCGTCTGGAACAACAGGCCAAAGGCATCGACGATACCATTGACGGAACAACCCTGACCATCAAAGAAACCAACATCCTGATCATCCTGGATAACATTGGTTTTTGGACAGGTTACACTCTGGACCTGGTGGAAGTCCTTTCTTCTTTTGCGCTGGAAGGCAAAGAAGATGAGCGCGGTATTAATAAAGCCGACCTGACTTTCCTTAATAAGACTTGGTCTTATTACTCGGATCTCTCGGTTCAGTTCATGGCTGAGCCCGACCAGATCGTTCGTCGTTTAGAGAAACTCTCTGACGTACCAGCCGATCAGGATAGCGTGGATATTGTTCAGAACGCTAAAGGTCGCGACGCTGTTAACGCGATGAGAGGCTTCGGTATCCATACCGTCCTTCCAGCCTACTGGATTCTGGATATCAAGAAAAATGTCGATCTTGCCCGAATCCGCGCTAACCAGAAGCGCATCGAAATTCATTCGATGAAGCTTGAGCAGCTGATGAACAAACGTAATGGTAGTAACGACCCTCACTTGGATCGCCAGATTGAAATCTACCAAAACGACATCATCAAGGCTAAGGCTAAAATCGAAGATATCGTTGAAAGTTATCAGGTGTAAGGGAGTCCATTATGCCGAATTACCGTTCGAGCAAATACGGTATGGTGAGTGCTGATCTTTTAGATCCCTCCCTTACCGCTGTTAACGATCTATTAAAACTCTATCTCAGAAATGCGGGCCAAGATTTCGAATTCGGCATTGCGCCTAAGAACATTCAGGAAGTGTTCCGGAATGTCAACACTCTGATGGCTAACGATTTCCGTGCTTGGTTGGCGGCTAACTACAACGATGGCGTTGGGCTACGGTCAGATATGGTCCGTCGGGTGCTGGGTTTTCTTTCTGGTGAGCTGACGGGTCAGCTGGTCGTAGAAGGTATCCGGATGGACCAGATTAAAGTCAGACATCTGAAACGCATCGGTGGGGAGGCTAAGCCTTATCTCCCCACCCCTACCAAAAGAAATGAAAAATGGCATGATGCCCTGAACAATGTCTTACCTAACGATTTCTACAGTTTGGTAGAGGGTATCGGTTTACAGGCATTGGTTTGTCTAATGCTGACTTTAAGTGGGGAAACAGGCGATGTCTGATATCGATAAGATTTCAAAAGAACTTTCGGAGATCTCTATCACTCACTCCTCTGAGTTAATCGAAGCTGCCGAAGAATCCAACCAGATGGCCGAATTTGCCGATCGACTTTCTGAGTCGGCTGACAGGGCTTTGGTTATAAAAGAAATGCTTCAGAACGTTAACCCTACCGCGGTAACCGTTTCTTTTGGTTCGGCCATTGATAAACAGTTAAACCGTATTGGGGTTATGGACGTCATTAATAAGACGTCAGCCGACGTTTTAGGTGCGGAAGCATTGGGAAGAACCCTGATGCCTTCGGTCTATCTCCAAAGCCGTATAGCTGGCTGTGAGTCTTTTATTGGCGACGCCTTATCCAAGGCTAAGAAAATGCTGATAGCGGCGTCTGAGGGCATTAGGGACCGATATATCCTCATTAAGGAATCTAATCGTTCTTTGGCGAGAAGAATTCTCTTAGTAGAAGAGAAGTTGAGTAAAGCCCCGGGTCCTTTAGTTCACGGCCAGTTTAAAATTAAACTTGATCGTAATCCTCGGCTTTTCCTGGTTGATGGCGTGGTTAAAGAGCAGTGGGGAGCACAACTTGAGCGAGTAGATAAATCCATTTCTGCGCTCATGTCGAACTACTACAAAAATAACCGCAGTTCTATCAACGAACTTCTTTCTTATTTCGGCGGGTTCTCCCATCTCGAAGAAGACCGTGCTATCGAACGTCTTTTGTCTATGCCGAGCATGATCAGTCATTACACCTTTAAGGAATGCTTATATCCCAACCGGGAACTTTCTAAGGACGGTGTGAAGGTAATGCAGTCGGTCGAACTTATGGGCGGGCGTCGTTTCCTTAACGCGGTGTATGAGAAGAAACCAAAGCAGCTTGAGTCTCTGGAAGAACTCTCCCGGTACTTCACCCAGATCCTTGAAAACGAATACGTTAAGTTCGTTGCCACCGAAAAAGTTGAATTGAATAAAGATATTGAGATCTCCAGTCTCTCTACTTTAGAGATCAAGGTTATTCTTAAACTCTGTTCAGGTATCCTTGATAAAACAGAAAGCCTGTTCAGCGAAGGCGATCAGTATTCGGTGGAAGGAAAGGATTATTTGGAAATGATTAACGTCATTTCTGATAACAACTGGGATGACAAACTCAAGTCTACCGTCGTCAGGTATTTCGAACAGCTCGCTTTGAAATATAATAAAGAGATGCTGAACAACCGTGTGGCGGTGGTGGAATATCTGACCCTGCTTATCAATGGACTGTTAAACATCGCTGAACGCAGCATAGACGGCGAATAGGAGGTATCATGTCGCTAGAGCGCATTATGCTTTCTAAAAAGGCACAGGACCAACATCAGGATTTGATGGATGTGTTGAATCAGTTTAACGTCGTTACGGGAAACGAAACCTTATTTGACGACGTTAAGCTTATCGGTACAAACGTTTTATCCCGGACCGCTGTGTTGGCTGGAAAAGGTATAACTGAGTTGAACAATCTCTTTACCGTTGGTACTCGTAAGGCCATGGTGAAGTTTGGGACTAATCGTCAGGCTATCTCTGTTTTATCCAGGGATGTCCCTAAACGAGAGCTCAAAGAAGAGGTTGTTCTTCCAGCGTCCTTTGTCAACAACGTGACCTCAGAGGGTGACCTGGGCACGGTTATCGATGATACTCGGACCCTCAGTCAAACACTGGATTTGTTGGTTCGTCATCTCAATGATATCGACGCATACCTGAAACAGCAACTGGGTTACGTAAAGGACATTGGGAACGTTCGTACTAATGATCAGGGCGTGGCTTTGATTCAGAAATACGACAAACTATCCTATCCGGCATTACAACTACCTATTCACGCTAATTTTATAGCCTCTTCGCACCCCTTGCCCGGAGGGAAGATTTTAACCTACGATGATAAACGTCATGTTTATTCTATGTCTGGTAAAAAGCCCCACGGCGAAGCCCAACCTTATCCTGCTCAATTAGATACGGTTGGATGGTTACGAGCGGTTAATGGTGTCAACGATCATTTACAGCGCTTAATCAAGTATATGTACGAGTACAATACTTTTGTTAAGAACTGGGCTAGTGCGGTGAAATCAGCGTACCCTCATCTCGAAAGAGAAGATAACCTGAGTGAGTCCGTTTCTAAGCAGCTCGAAAGAATGCTTGATGGTAACGTCAACATTATGCAATTGTATAGCGGATTACTCCCTCGTCTTATTGGATACACGGATAAGTATATCCAGGATGTGTTAGGGTCCGTCAACAAACTTCTTAATTAATAAGTTTTACATCAAATCTCTCTAGAGGATTTAAATAATGAGTAAATTGTTTCTGGATATGCTGGCTCGTCAGGGCAACGAAAACCTGGAAATCGAACTGGGTAATGGCGATACCGCTGTGATCGTTCCTGAGTCGGCCGAAGAAATCGCTGAAATGGCTGCTGAAAACGTCCTCGCTGAAACTTCCGAAGAACTGGAAGAGCACGCCGATGACGTTGAAGACCTGTGCGACAAAGTTGAAGAACTGGAAGAGCAGGTTGAAGAACTGCAAGAAGTCGTTGAAGGCGCCGAAGCCCTCCTGCAACCGGGTACCCAGTGGAACCCTGCTGCGTTCGCCCTGCTGTATACCCGTGGTGAAAAACTGAACGCCAAAATGAGCGATACCGCTGTCCCGGTTATGGGTGCGGAATCTCTGGCTGACGCGACTACCGCTGAACTGTCTGCTCGTGAAGGCCTGGAAGCTATGGGCGCCACCGTGAAAAAATGGGGTTCTCAGGCGATCGCTTTCATCAAGAAAATCTGGGATAGCCTGATCGCTTTCATCAAAGGCCTGTTCTCCAAAGCCACTGCGGTTAAGAACAAAGCGAAAGCTGTTGCCGCTCGCCTGGAAAAAACCGAAAAACTGAAAGAAACCATCAAGCTGGGCAAATGGAACGCGTTTGTCGGTGTTGGCGAAGGTCAGGCTAAATCTGCAACCGGTCTGTCCACTCTGATCGGCGCTGCCGGTAAAGTGGTAGCGGGTTCTGAAGCTCTGCTGTCTTCTCCGGGTAACGCCGCTGCGCTGGCAGGTCCGGTTAAAGAACTGAGCTCCGCTGCAGCTGGCCTGGACTCTGTTTTCGGCCCGGCTAAGAAAGCTGGCGGCGACAAAGCCGTTGCTGCTCACCAGTGGCGTGGTCTGACCATCGCGGTCGGTTATTACGCTGGTAAAGTCGAAACCTTCGAAGATGTTGCGAAAGCCGCTAAAGCCATCCGCATCTCCTGGAAAGTTTCCGGCGGTAAAACCTCTGGCGAACACAAAGTCACCGACGGCAAAGACGCGCTGAAAAAATACATCAGCGACGCCAACGCTCTGGTTGACTCCATCGCTTCTTCTAAAGTTGAAGCGCAGTATGGCGCGGCTAAACGCGATCGTATCATCGGCCTGCTGAAAGCAGCTGATACCAAAGACGGCGAAGACGTGGGTAAAGCAGTTAACGCAGTGAAAGCTGCTCAGACCGCTCTGTCCTCTGTAACGACTTCCGCGACCCGTCTGGGCCTGGCTATCGCTAACGGCGAACTCGACTACGTACGTGCTTGCCTGTAATCCCTCGGGATGGTTGTTTAAATCAAGAGAGGGGAGTCCTTAGGGGCTCCCCTCCCTATTTTGCATTTGAGAGGATTTATGTCTACCCCTTACACTCAAAAAGGCATGTCCATGTCTCTCGCAGAAGAATACGAGGGAGATAAAAAGAAATTAGATCGTTACATTGAAGGTACTCCCGATAACGTAGAGCGTTATAAAAAGGTGGCGGCGGTTATCGGTAAAGAACCCGGCCATGTTACTGACGATAAAGATGCAATAGACAATACCGCCGGCACAGAAGAATTTGATATCGACGAAGCCGTTCTTAATTTCCCAGAAGATGAGAATGTCGCTGGGATGGAAGACTTCGTAGAGTTTGCCAAGAAGGCAATAGTTCGATTAATGCGAATGATCAAGAATGCAGCTATCTTCATCTACGAGCTCGTCTTTAACAAGGTTAGTCGCATCAAACACATCGCCCGTAAAGCAGAGTATCAATTAAGAACGCAGAGCCTGATACCTACTCTCGTACCTTACCCCAAAGGGACCCGTAAGATATTCATAGGGCCGGCTTTACAGACCAACGCTAATTGGACGCTTAAGAGTATTCAGCAGGTTCAACTGTTTTATACCAGGTTGATGAAAGCGCACGGTAATTTATTGGATGCGGCTAAATCGGGTAATTGGAGAAACAACCCTAATTTCATTTTTGAAACAGCAGCTACGTTCGCTAATGAAATTTGCCAGAATCATCACAGTGATTATTCCGAAACCCAAGTTCTCCCAGGCGGGAAAATCTACAGGGTGAATTATTCCAAAGGCAGTGGAAAAAATCGTCCTGGTGTTTCCCTTAGCCAGAAACTCTCCGTTCAACTTAAGGATAAATCCTTTAAGCCGGATAGAGCGATTGCTGACGACCTCATGACAGCCCTGCAGGGATTCGCTGATAAGATCGGTAACGATCATCGCAGTCAAACCAGCACTTCCAGAAAAATGGAAGCGGCGATAAGAGACCTGGAACGTTATTATGTCGATCCTGAGGCAAAACGCCATGCGGCGGCTTACTTCACTTGGTTGATTGATTTCCAACGTACGGTTCTGAGCACTGGTCTTCAGTATGTTTTCGGAACCCTGTTCGGTTATGCTGAATTCATTTCGGCTAATGTTAAGTAGAGGTAGTTATGTCAGCTGGTGTTATTAGCAAGAACATGTGGGTGAGTCTACTCTCTAAAGCCCTCAGCGCCGATGCAAGTGTATTAGAATCTCAGACGTTTGTTTTTTCGCCGAGTAGCTCTGACGACCTAGTTAGAATTAGCGACGTTAGAGGTCCCGATTCCCCCGTTGTAATGAATAAGTTTGATTTCGGCAAACTCACCTACGGGAGAAAGTTCGACGTTCGGCACATTCTTCAGGATTCTGAAAACAAAACAGCCGATGAGATTTTTGATTATTGGAAGAAATTGGTGCGACTAGATGACCTTGATCGCGGCGAGGTTGATTTGGTTAAAGACGAGTCGATCCTTTATATCTATTTCAAATCTTCATCTATCTGTTTCAAAGGAAGCGTTGAGGTGACGTATGCGGATCGGTAATTATTTATTTCAAAACATACGTACCGCTTTGACCCTATTGGGTATTGTGTTTCAGATTCAAACGAGGAAACCTACTCAAGAAGAGTCAGATATTCTCGTTAACGGATTCAGGGAGCTTGACGTTTCGCCTGCAGTTTATCAAGAAAACGCATTACTGGCCTTACAGCTAGTGATTAAACGTTATATAGAGGATCTGGAAGCGTCTTTCTATGAACTGAGTCAATTACACGGATTAGTGCCAAAATCGCTTCATAGCGTGTTAGGCGAGCTTATAGAGGGAATTAAGAAAACAAACAGCGACGACCTCGTTGAATATTTCGATGAAGGGTTGTTAAAAGAACAATCCATTCGCAGTTTGTTTACCCCTACCCCTGAAGACGAACTCGTCATTTCCGAGCATTACGAGACACTCAAAAGTATTTATAACGAAACCGTTACTAATCTCCTCGACGAATTAGAAGACACCATTGACCCTTCGATTCTTCCGATAATAGAAGATGGGGTACGCGATCTTAATTTGATCGAATTTATTTTACAGTATTTCGAATTGTCTAATTACGACAATGTCTCGGAGGAAGAGATGAAATATAGTCAGGTTAAAGCCAAACTTGATGAAATTGAAACTGCGGTCATTAGTGGTGCGGAAGAATTCAAAACCCTCATTAACGATTCTCCAGTATCGGGAATGGAAGCCGGGTTTGTTGACACTGTTAAAGCCGGAATCGCCAAAGTCGTTGATACTATCAAGACTGCGCTGAAGACCCTTCTCGATTTCTTTGCTGGACGTAAGAAAGATGCTGCGGCTCAGATCGCAGATATCAAAGAGAAGTTCAATAAGCAAATCGAAGATCTGAAGGCGGCTGGTAACGACAAGCTTGAGATCGATCAAGAGAATATCAAGAAAACCATTGATATGTTGGAGAAGGCTGATCTTAGCGAAGTCGCCAATCATTTCAAAGGGGTGAACGATGCAACAGGTGCTATCTCAGCGTACACCGCGGCATTGTCTGATCTGGAAAAACTCTGCAAGCCGGATGACGCCGATAAACAATTGGGCGATACTCAAACTAAACTCAATGAACTTTCCGGGACTCAGGTCAACGTGAACAACGACGCGCCAGCAGAAGAGAAGTCAACCCTGAAAGAGGTCGTTGGTGAGCGCACCAAAGCTCTACAAGAGAAGTTCGCAGAAGCCAAAGAGAGTGTGAAGAATTTTATCAAACCTCTGTCCGCCATGGAGCGTCTCAATAGTACTCTGGGTAAAGTCATCAAAAAGAAATCAGAGAAGGAAGAAAAAGTCTCTGGTAACGAAGCCTGGATGGAGTAAAGAGAAATGATTAATTCTGCTTTCACTCCCGGATTTTTAGCGGTGCTGGGTTCGCAATACACCCTTACCGATATCCAATCTGTAGACGACACGACTAGTGAACTCAAAGCAACCTTAGGGGAAACCCCAAAAACCTTCAGATTCCCAAAAATGGATATTGGGGATATGTTCGTTGGCGCTCCTCTTATCAGCTTCGGTACCTCCGGTGAACTTATTAACGACGTGATCGCCAGAGCCATGAACTATCATGAAGCTGGATTGGTTAGCGGTGTGGATTTCGATTTAGGGGAAGAGCAATTAGATTTCCAAGAAGGTACAAGCGTTTACCTTAATGTTAAGATACTCTCTTCATCTTTGATGTACAAAGGGAGTTTCGGCCTGACGGTTTATCGCGCTGACCTGTCACCGCTCACCCAACCCATTGAACGTGATCTGACATCAACGATCCCTGATTACTCTTCACTGGACTGGATGACGTATCTCAGTACTCGAATTTTTAACGTTGAGTACGATATTGAAATCGGTGACAGTATTCCGGAATCCTGGAAAACCCCACTGTGGCCTTTGCTTTACGCCATGGATCAGGCTTTCAATATTGATGACGTGTTGGACGCGATTACGGGTTCCGAAGTGTTGGAAAAATACACGGATGAAATTTCCAATCTGTTGGTGATCAAGTTAGAGGGCGGTGAACTCACCCTTCGTTACACCTTTGACAAGACACAGACCGTGACCTACATTACTGATTTTGAACTCCCTGGCGACCCAGCTATCACAGACGCGTTACTCCCTTAACAACGAGAATCTGGCCCCAGAAAGGCCAGATTCTATGACCTTATATTTTTAACAGAAGAGGACGTTATTGTGCTCAGAACGTTTGTAAAAGCAGGGGAAACGTACCGTAACGCTCTTTATCCTGCAATCATCGAATCCCTTCGTCGGGTTTTAGAATTCTACTCACTGACGGGTATTGACAAAGTGTATTTCAACGGGGACGCGGAAGTCTCCAAGCAACTTTTTTCTGACCTCGAGAGTGGAGTGCGGGCGGATAGACAAACCGACTTTAAATTGATTAATAAACTCTATATCGTTACTGAAGAACAGCCTTCTGTCTTTAACAACGGTTACGGGAATGCCCAGAGAACGATAACCAACAGACCGGTGTGGAAGACGGACGACGATAAAGTTATGATCATCCCTACCTACGATGGAAGAGAGATCACTGTTGATATTAATGCTCACTTCAGGACAAGGCAAGAAGCCCGTAATTTCCGTAACAGTTTAGAGCAGGCTAGAAATCGTCAGGCTAACGACCTTAATTTCAACGCCCACGTCCATTACCCGCTGAACCTGGAAATTATCTACTTCCTCACCACCATTCACAAACGGTTAGTGAACGCAGGCCAGGTTACCGATGAGTTTGCCCCATGGTTCTTTAAGAATGCATGCATGCCATTCACCACGATAACTAACCCGGCCGGGAATAACACTCAGGTCGTTTTACAACAAAGACGTGATGAGATTGGGATATTCTTTGAAGAACCCACTATTGCGTTGACCCGTAAATCCAACGAATATCTGGGCCGGTACGAAGTTTCTTTCCGTTATAAGTTCTACTGGAACGAGCAGACCGATTGGGACTTGCGTTACCCTCTAATGATCTATCAACAGCCGTTAGATCAAATGTACATGCCTAAACCTCAGTTGGGTTACCGGAATGGGTTTAACCCCCATGCTTTCGTAGAGTTAGGTATGATTAACTTGTTGCTGAAAAGCAGGACGAAACATTCACCTTACTATCAGCGAATTCCGGAGTACGACATGTGGGTTCCACCAGGACAACGTTGGTTAGATACGCAGTTAACAATCGCGATTACGGTTCGAGACGAGGCGAACGTCCCTCTTATTAATATCGTTAATGATATTCCTAATTGGACCTGGGATGACGACTTCTTGGAACACATGTTAAAGTATCGCGAAAACCTCTTCACCCGTCATGAAGACATTTTCCATATTCAGGTTTATTCTGATGACATTTTGGTGCTTCCAGAACAACTCAGTATGGATGAGGAAGGGAACATACTTCTTAATCGTAAACCGACGATGGGTAACGTATATCGGGTCGTTATTTTTGTCGACTGTAATTTAAAAGAATTCAGCGATCAAAATAACCAAAACATATTGGACGATGAAAATTATCTCTACGTCGTCATTCCTAAATTATTCCCTTGGTATAAGTGGGATAAGTTCCCGGTGAATGCACCTAACGATCTCGCTAGATTGATAGACGAATCGGGCTTAGGGGACATGGGTGCGTTAAGAGAGCCAGTGCCAATGTATATGATGAATAACAGCCTAGCGGCCTATAGGGAGAATTAAGAAATGGGTGTGTTCACTCCAGGTACCGGTGATAATCCCACCGTAACGACCGCTGAAGGACCTAAGATTTATGCTGATGACTATAAGTCCAGTATCGTTGATTCCGTCTATGTACACGGGACGAGCTTACTGACTTTTGTTACCGGTACTCCAGTAAGGACACAATACTACCGCCAATATCTTGGCGCTGACGAAGTTCCTGTCGGACCACAGTTAGACGATATAAACACCTACCAGTCCTACACTCGAATCAACGACCTTATCATGAAATTCGAGGGTAAACCGGCGTATTCATTTGACTCCGATACCGCCGAATCAACAGAGACGGGTGGGGCTTACGTCATTTTTGATCTGAACCCAATTCAGGGTGATGTTTTTATCCGGGATATTGGTGACGGTCGTGCGGGTATTTACGTCGTAGAAGGCCAACCTGAACTTCGTAGCTACGCAGCGGATAAAGTCTATTTTATCCAGTTCAAACTCATCGGTTTGATGACCCAAGCTATAGAAGACAATTTTAATAGTAAAGTCGTCAGGGAATATTACTATTCCAAAGATTCCGCTCTAAAAGGTGGGAACGCACTGCTATCTAAAGACCGTTTAGATGGTGTCAAGGAACTGATGCGGCTGTCCTTCGCCATTACGCAGCAGCTGCTACGTAAGAACTATTTTAACCCTGAAGAAACTATCACGTTTAAGAACGAAGAAGACGGCTTTGTTTATTACGATCCTTACTTGACGAGATTCCTTACGTATGTTTTACCTTACCGAGAATTCCTCGGGGTAAAACCTATTAATCTCATCAATACTCAGGTGGGCGTTAAACACAACTATAACGACCAGCTTACGGTTTACGACGCGCTTCTCCAAATGAATAAGGATCTGCTCGCCGTTGTACCTCGTAAGATGCACGTTTATTCCCGTCGTCAGTTCTTCGGAACCCGGACATACGGTTCTCCGTTGATGACGAAAATAGACCGTTTCTATCAGGTGGAGAAACTTGAGTTCGATGGCATTCAGAGACTCAATTTACCCGTTAACGGTTATATCCTTTATCCTGACCCGGAACCGGGTAGTGAAGAGGATTTCTATTTCAGCAATGGTTTCTTTGACGGCGTTCCGGCTAATGAATTTGAACGTTTAACGCTGGACTTTTTCTTTAACAAAGTCAGAGATCGGGACGCGTTGCTGGCGTATGCCAAAACGGTATTAACGTTGCCTGATAAAGATCTGGCTTATCAGGGCGGGGTTGTGGTGGCTATGATAGAACTATCCCGCAAAGTTTTAACTGGAGAATAATCATGATCGAGCTCTTTCGTTATAAAGAGATTAGGAAGTCACTTATTGCCCAACACGACATTATTGTTAATCGCAATTATCGTGTGTCTTTTCCTCGGCAATACTTAATGTCCTTGGATCAATTGGAGAACCGAGAAATTGTTCGTATGACGAGTGTGATTGATCCGGATTCGCACACTCGGCCTTCTCCTATGACTGTGACGTTAGAGCGGGTTATCGATATTCTCAAACGGCTTCCTGATAGTAGGATACTCGCGTTTAAACACAGCAGGGACGCTCTGGAGATTTACGAAACTATTCAGGGGTATCTCAACAATTGGATAGAAATCATTTTAGAGGCCCCTGAATTCTCCTACCCGACGATTCAAGAACTTTATGATTTGGAAAGTGTGGCCAAGTGGGCATTCCCGGTTTATCAACATGAAAAACGCATGATGTCGTTCAGGGAAAATAGGGATTTCAATAAGCAACAGTTCGCCCATCCTTTGCTAAGCCTGATTGGTGTGTTGAAGTCCGATGACGATGTTCCGTCATTTGTCTCATTTTTGGATAACCGTCTTCCGGAACACCTTAAAGCCTACCGTAACGAAGAACTCTTCACAGAAGACTTAAAAGAAGTTCTTTCTTTTGATAACTCTTTATTTGGAATTAAGGGTGGGTTATGATACCCGTTAATATTAGTAACGTTTTAGAACAGGCGAAGCAGGTTGCAGCAACCAAACGACCGACCATCTCCACACTCGAGTTAACCCTCATAACCCCGGAATTACATTACCCCGTTCCTAACGTTCAGAGACTTTCTAAGAGCTCTAATTTCTTGGAGGATGGGACGGATGTTTGGGTCATTAACTTCTTGATGCAACCAGGGGTTTTCCTAAAACAGATTCTCCCGTACAAAGACAACTTGCTCGTTGACTTAGTGGAGAGTACAGGAATCAATAGAACCCTTCGTCGCCTCCGGGCGACAGTTCCAATGGATGTTAACCCTCAAACCAATTCGGATAACAGCGTTTATATCGATCCCGGTGTGCTGGACCAAAACATGGTAGTTCCCATCACACTTATCTTGATCGATACGGTATACGAGCAGTTACGTAACCAACCATTGCTCGACAACTATTTGATGGCCACGACCAAAGACGTTTTGCATAATGTTTGGAGTCAGCAAGGTCACGCCATCCAATCCAATGGGGTTAATAAGTTTAAAGGGGTCGACATTGAGGAACCCACGGATAACCCCAGAGTCTATCGGCAGATCATGGTCAAGCATGGTACACGTTTGACTCGCTTTGCTGACTATCTTCAGAACGAAGAAGGTTTAGGTATTTATACGCGGGGATGCGGGTCGTTCTATCGAGAAGGGATTTGGTACGTATTCCCTATTTGTAAACCGGAAAGATACGGTACGGTGAAGAAATCCTTAGATATTTATAAGTTCCCAGAGGATATCCTGCCGGTAACGGAACAGACGTACGGAACGACGGCGAACTCCACGTTAATACTTTCTACCGGACCATCTAAATTGCTAGACGGCACCGATAACCTGAGGCAGAATTTTGGGGCCGGTCAGCAGATCATTTCTTCGGATGCAATCGCGGGAGAAGTTGGTTCGCACTACAACAACGGAGCGAGCGTCACGCTACGGGCAGAGAAAGTCACGGAGTACAGAACCACCCAACGTGCCTCAGGGCAGGAGCTTATTGACGTCAACGCCACTCCAACCAATAACGTTTTTAAAGAGATAACTAAAAACGCCATGAGGGACTGCAAGGTACTGGAATTGAATTGGACTAACTCCAATCCTTTTCTCGTTACCCCAGGCGCCCCGGTTAAGTATTATTTCCTTAATGAACAAGGAACACTCACTATTCAGGAAGGAACCGTAATATCGGAGAAAACCACGTATTACTCCGATTCAACCAGGCCCCTTACCCCGTTTAGAAAGAACTCTATCTTAACCATACTCCTGCTCCCTATTCAAAATACCACGATAACCCCGAACAATTAAAATTCAACATGGAGTTTTTTATGGCACTATATAACCGCAGTGTATGAAAAACAAAATGTTATTTTTAATTTAATAGAGGAAATCATCATGAAACGTTTTATCTCTGCGGCCATTCTTTCCGTTATTGCTATGAGCGCTACCGCAACTGAAAATACCAACATCTGGGGCTGCGTCACAAATACAGGCAAAGTCGCTAGAGTCGACTTGGTAGAAGGAGAGGGTGGAGTTCAGGCAGTCTACACGTTCGGTAAGGCCGGGAGCAATCCAGAGCTCTCCGTTGTCAAGAAACCTTCTGACGTTAAGTATACTGAGAAAGAGGCTTACGCCAACGGTATCTTGCAAACCACGTATTACCAACTGACTTTTAATAACGGACAGTTCAGTTATATCACTGAACAGTTTAACAAGATCGGGCGTCTTTATGTGCTCAAGAACGATAAAGTTATTTCGACCATTGAGTGCGAAGACATTATCGATGCCGGTGTTCTCGACAGCGAAAACATGATCAAAATCTTTCCTTACCATGAAAAGGTAAAGGATGAATAAACCTCCTACCTCCACCCTTATGGGTGGAGGTAGGGCAACCTAATTTATTTTTTTTTATCCTGCAAAATCAAAATCAGGAACTGATTCGCCGTTTTCGTCTAACATGTGTTTAAAGGATTTCTTACCGGTTGGTTTGGTATTAATATCGTGCACCAATCCTAATACCGGGTCTAACGGATGAATCCAGAATCTATCCGACATCTGAGGACCCTCCCCGCGGATTTTCCCCGCATAAAAGGTGTGGTACGCTTTATCGTCTATTGTTCTGGCAACGTGTATAGTTCCTTCGAAATCAACTTCGTTAGTAAGTTTAGTCGATCCTTCTGTCATAGACTTACCACCAACTTCTTTAGCGAAGTTGAGTTCTGCATCGTCGTCTGATTCACGCAAGAACCGTTTGGCCTCAGGAGACAACTGATGTGGGGTGTGGAAAGAAATACCGTGGTTTACGATAAATCCCCTTATGCGCTTGTAAAGGTCTTGAAGCTTATCAGAACGAGATTCCCCAGCCGTCCCTTTTAAGTTAGCCATAGCCAAGTAATCGTAAGCCCAAACTATGATCTCATGACCTTTCATCTGTAACTTACGAATACGGTCAGTCATCTCATAATAGTTATCGTTGACGGGATCGACCCGGTTAATGATTAAGAACCAACCGTTCTTCCTAAATCCGTCTGCGATAACTTGAGCGATAGTTTCCGGGGCTTCTTCTTTAAAGTCACCCTTATGACCGAATTGGTTAACCATGATAAGGCCGTACATACGCTCTATAATGATGTCTAACGCATCCTCAGCGGAATCCAGTACGATGGTAGGTATCTTAGACTTATCACGCAGCAGAGGTTTATTGTAGAGTCCTATGGAGGCAATGATGTGACTGAGGGTAAGAGACTTACCACGGTTCGTTAACGCGTTCCACAAATAAAACTTAGAACGTCTAACACCTTGGTCAGGCCCAAACGCTTTGTTCCATCCCTGCATCCCTAATTTCATTACCCCTTCACTCGAGGATTCTACTTTAGCCCTATTGATGATGTCGACCATCGAACCCAGGTTATCGGTATTGACCTCTTCTACCAAAGCGACGTTCTTATCAGCCAATACGGCTTCCGTCAATTTGGTTTCAATCATGTCGGCTATTTTAGCCCACGTGGTTTTATCCGTTTTGCTCGGATCACCAAAATAAAGTTCTTTAATTTCGTTCTTAAAATCTTTATTGAACTTATCATCCCCTACGGCTTTTTTGACTTCTTGAATATGACGATAAACAATTTGTCGTGTTCTTTCTTCGCTGGGGTAATCTTCTAATCCTGCTTCAATGGCTTTGGTTAACTCAGGCGCGTCTTTCATAAAGTCCATTACTCGTTGAGTGAGCAATGATTTTATGATCGGCTCATCTTCGGGTTGAGCTAAAATCCAGTCGATGGTATCGCGAATAGCGGTTTCTATTTTTTTATCCTGCGTGAACAAATCACCTTTAGAAATCGGTATTCCATTCAAAAGATCTTTCGCTTCCCCTAACAGAGTGACGTCTTTTATTTTTTTAATTTGGTACATCGCACTGAGAATCTTAACCAGGATCAGTAACGTGCTCATTTAAAAACTCCAAGGTGATGATAATGAATTTAATTTTTCAAGAGTCTCCTGACCGCCACCAGGTATGGTTATTAACTAATGATATGGTGAAAGCGGTTGAGAGATCTCGTATAAGATTCGATCAGTTAAATCGAATCCCAGAATATCGAGATCGTTTTGCGGAATCCGATATTATTGCTATTGCTGTTTTACAATACAGTATGAGCCTTAAATTGGGTCGTCCGCTCCAGGACGTGTTTGATCCAGACGCTTATGTGGGTGACGAGGGCCTGGTCCTCAAGAGTAAGATTAGCAATGTATTAGCAGAACTCCCTCGTCTGACTGTAATAGCGGCGCTGAGTAATCCTGCTCGTTATTACATTAAGAAAGTGGGTAATGACATTATTTTATGTCAAGGTGAGCTGGTTAAACCAGACACTAGCTGGACTGAGCTAAACGAATCTCTCTTCACTCACGCATTATTAAAAGGGATTTATAGCCAATACGGCTACCATCAATTGCATTTCCGAGAATTGAACCGACCGCAACGAGATAGCTTTACGTTAGCCGACGTTCTCCGCGTATTGTCTTAATCCCTGATGCATAAGGGGTTAAGTACATTTTATGTACTAGTGCCGTAAACAAATATTTGTTTAAAGCTTTGAATAAAGGAAATTATCGATGAAGCGTACAATTAACGTCCGCAAAGGCTCCACCGCTGTAAAACCCCTGAACCTCGCGATGAGCGACATGTTTAGTCAGGGCGGCTTTAAATCTTTTACTGGTGTTGAAAACCTGGATACTGCGACCGACCAGTTCAACGCCCTGTTTGCTGGCACCGAGTCACTGGCTAACGGTATTAGCCCAGAGTCTTCCAAACTGCTCAGCAACCTGACCAACTCTCAGCGTTTCGCGACCATCTCCAGCATCGCGTCGATGCAAAATGCATTCCCGACCATTGATCGTCGCCTGGCTGACTTCGCCGGCACCGAAGGTTTCTCAATGGCGCAGTTTGCTGGTGAGTCCGCTAAAGTTAAAGGCGTGAACATCACTCTGAACGCCCTGTCTCACCGTCAGACTGACGCTGCTGAAGCGCTGTTCACCACCGTCACCATCCCGTACGCTGAAGAGTACCTGGAGTTCTCCGTGCGTACTGCCGGCCTGGGTCGTTACATCTACGGTGCTGCTGCTGGCGAACGTGCTTCTGAGCTGGTACCGGTAATGAGCCTGATCCGCAAAGGTAAAGCCTTCATGGCCGATACCCTGCGCATGTATCCGGTTTATCCGACCGACTCGGCTGACCCGAACCGTAAATACTTCATGGCTGCGTCTATCGCCGCTGCTACCGAAGCGACCTACGATAGCGCCGATCCGCTGAACCGTCAAGCTCACCAGACCCAATACCTGAAAGTTCCGGTATCCATTCCGAACCTGGTTGGTCTGTCCGAAGCTCCGGGCCAGAACCCGTTCGAAACTTCTGATGAAGTTGAATCCAACTCCATCCAGATGACTAACGTTGCACTGACCGCTAACGTCGGCGCTTCTGGTTCTGCTACCGCAGTTGTACTGCGTATGCCGACCGTGAACATGTCTCAGGCGCATTTCGGTATCGCTGCAATGGGTGCTTCTTCTGACGATCGTCAGATGGACTTCCAGGTACAGGGTCTGCCGGCGTCTGCACTGTTCAACATGACCAGCGACACGGTCACTACCGCTCTGGATGCACTGAAAGCGAATGGCGCTCAGCCGTTCTTCTCTCTGAGCATCACCGGTACTTACCAGCGTCAGACCAACACCCTGAAAATCCAGGGCGGTTCTTTCGAACTGGAATACATCAAAGATGCGGCTGGCAACAAACATCTGCCGACCACTTCCAGCGCGACCATCAAAGCTCTGTTCGGCCTGTTCGCTGATGGCGAAATCGCCGGTGTTGAACTGCGTTACAACCACACCAACATCAACCGCGTGAACTTCGGTTACCGTGTTGAAGTGTTTGACGCACGTAAAACTCTGACCACTCATCGTCAGACTCCGATCTCTGTTCGCTACCCGGTCAGCAAAGAAGATACCAACGAGGAATCTCTGAGCTACGCGATCGATCAGATGGCGATTATCCTGAACGCACAGACCACCGCAAACGCGTTTACCAAAGCTGAAGAGCACGTCGAGTACGTGACCTCCATCAACGGTTCGGCAATCGTGGGTAACGAGCAGGCGTCCAACGTACTGGCCGGTATGCACTATGCTAACGCTGCGGCGATCAACCGTACCCTGAAACTGGCTGACATCGTGTCTACCCAGGATAGCGTCGGTGTGGTCGACAACATCTCTGCGGCACTGTGCAACACCCTGAGCGAAATGGCAGCAGCGCTGGCCACTAACTCCGGTCTGGCTGCTATTGCCGAATACACCCGTGAAAAACTGAAATGGCAGGTTGTTGCCCATCAGAACATGGGTCGTTACCTGATGCGTTCTGGCGACGCTCGTACCATGGGTGCGTATACCGACTTCGCGGTTGAACTGACTAACGTCGAAACCATGATCGGTAAATTCTACCTGGTACCGCAGTCCGAAACCGACGGCAACACCATCGACCCGCTGGGTGGCATGGGTGTCTGCGTTGATAAAGAGCACGTTGTTGTTCAGGGTGACGTAACCCGTACTGATCGTCAGTTCGGTATCCTGATGACCATGCCGATCTTCCAACACCACTCTGTATGTCCGATCGTCGGCGTACTGACTGTTGAAGACGCGGTACTGGCTCTGAACGACGAAGGCCTGATCGACGCTCTGGCTAAACAGCGCGTTGTGGTTAACGGCGTTGTACAGTCTGAAGTCGACGCTGTAGACGACGGCCAGCTGCCGTAAGCAACATTAGCACTGTGAAATAATAACCCCCTACCCTTAACGGGGTAGGGGGTTATATGTCGTATTCTTAAATTTTTTAAGGACTATATTATCATGACGTAACGAGTTGGTATAAGGGACCGCGCATCCCATACCAGATGAAACTCTAGTCTAAAAATAAACCTTAAGGAAATTACCAAATGAGTCTTTCGTCTTACGGCACGCAAAACGCCTTATCTTATCAGTTATTTAATAACACGAGCAAGGAGCTCTTGCTACGTAATAATGGCGGAATGAACAATATTATATCCGCGTGCCCTAAAAGCGGATATAATAACACTATTGTTCTGCGGGTTACGCTTACTGTACATAATGTTCACAATGTATTATTCGATTTGGAAGGCATGACCAACGCTTTGGATAGGGAGATCGCAACTGAATTCATCACTCAGTTAAATGCCCGTAAGAAGAACGACTTTGTTTATTTAGAAATTAACGATACCATTTGTATGACGCACACTGTCACCCTAGGGCAACGTCACGCGAGCGGATTAAAAAATGAAATTAAAAGTGACCTGCTCAATTTCACTTTAAGTCAAGAGGTCAATAAGTATAAAGATAGATTCGTTGGTAAGACCGCAACCGCGATCACCCAAGAGATAAAAAATGATTTAACTGAAGAAGAATCAGAAAACCTCATTGTGTGTATGAGGGTTAATGATCCTCTTTCCATTGTGAACAATCTCTGGACCACGGCAGGCGGTGAAGCGGTTTTAATACCGAAAACTACCAATGAAGACGAACCAGCGGGCCTGTATATTGTGAAAGGTCATAACGCTTATAACCGTGGAAGTGAATATCATGATATCGCTAAGTGCAGTAAGGAATTCCTTAACGCACTAGGGGTTTATCACAGTAAACACGAAGCCGATATTGGCGGTAACAGTAAATTGTTACACGACCTTACATCTAAAGTATCAGAAATGAAGAAATCCACTGAGAAAGCTCAACGGGAACTAAACACCGCAGAAGTTAAAGCAACCACTCTAAATAATCGGTTGGAACATGCGAAGATGGTGCAACTGTTCGATAAAGAACGGGCTAAGTTCAAGGAAGATATATCAAAAAGCGCGAATACCGGTAGTGGATGGGGGGACGCATTTAAATCTGCTGGGGGGTTCTTGTCGACGCTGTTCTCGATATTTAAACTCCTTCCCATTTAACAAGGTGCGACATGGATCCTAAGTTACTGAAAGCGGTATCGGCTACGATGCCTAAGTTTAATGAAACGATAGCTTCAGGTTTC